>Ga0326597_10000143_pt1 | contig 129036 bp, 70 predicted proteins | sample RVTome_12_FD_203789 | JGI IMG/M metagenome (GOLD analysis project Ga0326597, IMG submission 203789) | Soil microbial communities from uranium-contaminated site in the Upper Colorado River Basin, Wyoming, United States - RVT100D185 | ecosystem: Environmental > Terrestrial > Soil > Contaminated... | reverse complement strand
GTTGCCTGCCAACCAAGAGAGGGCGCAGCAAGCAGCGCCCCTACACCCGATCGATCTCCGCGCAGGTTGAGGCCCCGGAAATCCACCGGGCCGATCGCAAGCCGCCCGAAGCCGCCGTACCCATCGCGCCCGTGGGAGCCCAGTAGAATGATGGTCTGTGGTCGGGTACTGGGGCCGCTGGTGCCATCGGCCTCACTCGCCAGCACGCCGCCGGAGGCCGCGACCCACGCGACCGCGATGGCAATGGCCAACGCCCGGTAGGGGCGGGTTTCAAACCCGCCCCTACAGCATCGTGTTCGAAGGGCCGTACCCGTACCCAATGCGTTATCCGGCCGCTGCCAGCCCCTAAGGCTCCCGCCCGACGCGCACCGCAGCGCGGTACGCCAGGCGGTAGCGCGCGAAGGCGTCCTTGAACTGGCCGCTGGCCAGGTGGATCTCGGCTGCCTTGTACTCGTCCTCGGCGTTGCGCACGTCGTAGCCGGCCAGCATCTGCATCTGGATCGTGTCGGACACCACCCAGCGCACGCTGATGTCGTCCGTGGTGTCCAGGTACCCGCCGTTGGCCTCGGGCAGCTGGAACATGCTGAGGCGGATGTCCCCTTCTTGGAGCATCGCATCCTCGAGCGCCATGCGGAGGTTGTGCAGCCGGTGGAAGTCGTGGCTCTTCTGCGATGCGCGCGTGCTGATGTACGTGTCCAGGTACACGTTGACGACGTGGCGCGCGATGAAGCCGAGGCACTCGTCGGCCAGCTTGAACGCCAGCTCGACGGCCGTGGCGGTGACGTCAAGCGCGGCGGTGAGCAGGACGCAGACGATCTTGGCCGGGTTGGGCGTCTCCGCGCCGGTGATGAGCACGTCGCCGTCGAAGTACGAGCAGACCGACTCGGCGACGAACGTGGCCGTGTTGAGCGCAAAGACCGTGTAGATGTTGCCATCGGGGTACGGGGGGCAGTCTGGGCAGCCCCAGCTGGAGGCGAAGTCGCCGCAGTTGTCGTAGCTGCCCGGGCCGACGGCCGGCACGTTGGCCTCGTCCATGGTGGTGCCGCCGCGCGCGATCGGCAGCGTCGCCCGGCTGATGCGGTCGGCGAACGGGGCCGGGATGTTCGGGTCCAGCACGGCGACGCCGAAGCCCGTGACGTCCCAGAAGTCGGGGAACGCGGCAAATGCGTCCTCGATGGCCGCCAGCTCCTCGTGCGTCAGCTGGGCGACGACCTCGTCCGCGCCGGCGAGGCGCTCCTCGGCGGCGTACCGCTGCGCATCCGGGAGCATGGCCATGACCGTGTCGGCGTCGTCGAAGAAGCCCTGGATCTTGGCGCGGAGCGCTTCGAGCTCGGCCGGCGACGGCGCCTCTGCGGACGGGGCTTGGACGGCGGCGCTCGACCCCATCAGCGGCTGGACGTTGGACCGCCACGACGTGGCCGGATCCTGGCGCACGAGCGACGCCTGGAAGGCAAGGCTGGCCTTGTCCATCTGGGCCGCGCGCGCCACGCGATCGGCGCGCCCGCTCAGGCTCCGCCCGCCCGCGATACCGGCGCAGAGGGCGACGGTGGCCAGCACGGCCGCCAAGAGCGATCGGCGCCAGCGCGGCGGCGGCATTCGATCGATCGATCCGCTAGGGTGGCTCATCGTCGGCTCTCCGGTTGGACGGCGGCGCGGTACGCCGTGCTGTAGCGCTCGTAGGCGCTCTTGTAGTTGCCCAGCATGTAGTGCACGTCGCCCGCGTCCAGCTCCGCCCGAGCCTTGTTCACGTCGATGAGCATGCCGGCGAGGGCGTTCTGATCGATGGCCTCGGCCACGATCTCGCGCACGAACTCCAGCTTGCCACAGAACCGGAAGCCTTCGTAGCCCGTCATGTTGGCGCCATCCTGGTCGGGCAGGCCATCGCCGCAGATGTTGGAGGGCAGCTGGAAGTCGGAGATGCGGTCGTCGGCTTGCCGGAGCAGGTTGTTCTCGATCTGCAGCCGCAGCTCGAGCAGGCCGTGCGCGTCCAGGCTGTCCTGGGTCACCCGGGACGAGACCGTGGTGTCCAGGAACGTGTCGGCGATGGCCCACATGAGGCCGTCCTCGCAGAAGGCGGCCAGCGCGTTGTTGAACTCCAGCCCGCGGTGGACGGCCTGGAGCGCGATCTTGATGCTGTTGGCCACGTAGTACGGGATGGTGGGGAAGCTGATGCAGGTGCAGACGAGCGGGAAGCAGACGTCGGTGTCGGGATCGAAGACGGAGGTGGCCGCCGAGGCGGCGATGACGCCGAACTTGATGGCGTAGATAGCAGCCGTCGGGATGAAGGTGGCGCACTGCGAGCACATGTTGCCGGTGAAGATGCCGGGGCAGCCCTCGCGCTCGCCGGGGTCCGGCAGCGAGGTCCGCGGCGGGAACTCGGGCATGGTCGGGAAGGGTGCCTCGGCGGTGGGGTCGGGCGTCGGCACCGCGTTGGGATCGGCCGGGCTGCCCGGGGGCGCGATGAGGCCGGGTCCTCTGGGCGCCAGCTCGAGCCCCGTGCCGCCGGGCGCCGTCATCTGCGCCCGCGCCGCGCGGTCGACGTCGACGGCCAGGCGCTTGGCCATGGCGTGATCGACGAGGCCGCGGTCCGCCCACTCCAGCATGGCCGCCGTATAATAGGGCGGCACCGGCACCTGGGTGTTGTACATCGACTCGATGAACCGGGGCAGCTCCCAGAACGCCGGGTGGTTGGCCATCTCGCCTTCGAGGATGAGCACGTCGCCCGGAGCAAGCCCCTCAAGCGTGCTCTCCAGCTCGTCCAGGACGTGCTCGTGCCCCGGCTCGGCGTACTGCGAGAGCGCTGGGAACACGCGGTCCAGCTCACGCGTCCACGTCAGCATCTTGGCGCGGAAGTCTTCCGCCTGGGCCAGGTGCTCGGGCGAGAGGGGCCGCGCGGTGGGTGCGGCCAATGGCGAGGCGGCGAGGACGCCGGGTTTGATCGGGGCGGCCGTCGCGCGCGTGTCCCACGCCCCGAAGGCGACGCCCAACGCCAGGGCGAATGCCGCGAGCACGATCGGCGCGCGGCGATATCTCAAGGGCATAGCGACCTTCAAGGGCATGGCGACCTCCGTCCGAGGGGGACGATCAGGCGAGGCGGGGGAACAGCAGCATACCACGGCTCGGCAGCCGACGTGCATCGAGTGGTAACGGCCGAGGGAAGGCTAGGGATACGGGCGGATTTGTCGTGGAGGAACCGTGACCCACGTCGCGCGGTGCTCAGTGCTCGGTGCACGATGACCCGCCCTGCTTGGTTTCTTGAAGTCCAGTACAGCTTTGGGTTACCGGTCACGCATACGCCGATGGGGCCGCAGTGGGCACGCCCAGGCGGCCTGAAGGCGTCCGATAACCCAAACCCTATCCGAACCTCATTCGCGTTATGGCCACACGCGCTAGGGCGAGGCGCTCAGCTCCCTGCCTTCCCCGCGAACGCCAAGTACACCCGCCACGTCCCCACCTCGCCCGTCGCCGTCGCCGAGGCGCTCGGCGGGGGCGGCGAGCCCGGGGTGGCCGTCGGGCGGTCCGGGTCCAGGGTCGGCGTCGGCTCGGTGACGCGCGGCGTGCTGCTCGGCGGGAAGGTCGGCACGGCCGTGTCGGTGGGCGTGGGCGACGGGCCGGACGTGGGCTCGATCGTGCGCGTCGCGGTCGGCGTCGTCGAAGCGGTCGCGGTCGGCGTCGGGGACGGGCCGGGAGAGGGGGGCAGCGTCCGCGTCGGCGTCGGGGTGATCGAAGGCGTTGGCGTGGTGGACGGCGTCGGCGACGGCGGCGGCGTGGTCGTGGTCGAGGGGGTCGCCGAGGGCGTCCAGGTCGTCGTCGGCGTCGGGGACGGGCCTGGGGAGGGGACCAGGGTCCGCGTTGGCGTCGGGGTGATCGAGGGCGTGGCCGTCGCCGTCGGAGAGGACGTCGCAGTATGGGTCGCCGTTGCGCTCGGCGAGGCAGACGCGGTCGCGGTGGCGGGGAGCGTCGCCGAGGGGGTCGCGGTCGTCGTCGGCGTCGGCGACGGCCCTGGAGACGGGATGAGCGTGCGGGTGGGCATCGGGGTGGTCGAAGGCGTCGCCGTCCCGGTGGCTGTTCGCGTCGCGGTGGGTGTGCGCGTGGCCGTCGCCGTGCGGGTCGACGTCGGCGTCCGCGATGGCGTTGCCGTGCGGGTCGAGGACGCCGTCCGCGACGGCGTGGTCGTTCGCGTCGGCGTCAGCGTGGGGGTGCTGGTGGGCGTTGGCGTGCGCGTTGCCGTCGCCGTTCGCGTGGCGCTCGGGGTCGCGGTGCGGGTGGCCGTGGCTGCCGTGGGGGTGCGCGTGGGCGTACGGGTGGCCGTGGCGCTCGGGGTGGCCTCGGCGGCGGGGACGTTCAACCAGACGCGGCCGTACCCCGTGAAGTTGCCCACGACCGCGTCGCGGTCGCCGTCGGCATCGATGTCGGCAAGGGCGAGCGACCAGCCCGTGGCGCTTCCGCCGAGGGACTGGCCCGTGTCGATCATCACCCCACCCGCGTTCCGGTACACCCTGGCGCCGGTGCCCTCGTGGACCGCGAACGCGTCCCGATCGTTGTCGCTGTCCACGTCGGCCAGCACGACGGCGCGCGTCGGGTCGTTGCCCAGGCGCTGGCCGGTGTCCGCGAACGCGCCCGTGCCGTCGTTGCGCCAGACCATGTCAGGGGCCGGCGTGCCGGGCTGGCCCTGCAGATGGCGCTGGCCGAGGTAGGCGTCCGGGTCCCCATCGCCGTCGAGGTCGGCTAGGGCGATGGCCGCCGTCCCGCCGGAGCCCAGGCGGCGTCCGCTGTCGGCAAACGATCCGGCGCCGTCGCCGAGCCAGACCTCGGCCGGCCCGTCGAGCCGGCCGACGAGCACGTCCGCACGGCCGTCCCCGTCGACGTCGCCGATGGCCAGCGACGACGCGGAGCCGTGCCCCAGCGTCTGGCCGGTGTCGGTGAACGCCGCCGCACCGTCGTTGCGCCAGACCCGCACGGGCCGGACGCTGGTCAGGTGGCCGTACGGCTGTTGGCCGACGATGACGTCGAAGTCGCCGTCACCGTCGATGTCGGCGGTGGCCACCGCCGATCCCGGCTCGTTGCCGAGCAGCTGAGCCGTGGGGGTGAACCGGCCCGTCCCGTCGTTGAGCCAGACGCGGTCCGGCTGGGCGTGGAAGGTACCCGTCGCATCGAAGTAGCCGATGTTGACCACGAAGAGGTCGACGTCGAAGTCGCGGTCGAAGTCCGCCAGTCCCACCGCCGCGCCGGTGGTCGCCCCGAGCCGTTGCCCGCTATCGACGAACGTGCCGGACCCGTCGTTGAACCAGACGCGGTCGGGCTCGCCGGTCGTGCCCAAGCCACCCGACACGCCGTAGACGGTGACCAGATCGCGGTCGCCGTCGAAGTCGAGGTCAGAGAGGCCGATGCCCGTGGTGGCCAGCTGCGGCAGCAGCTGCTGGCCGCTGACGAAGTGCCCGTCGCCTGGGGCGTCGGGCGAGCCGGACGCGTGGCCGGTCGAGAGGATGGTCAGCGCGAGGGCCAGGGCGAGGGTCAGGGGGTTGGCCATCGCCACCGTCGCCGTGTAGGGGCGGGTTTGAAACCCGCCCTTCTTGCGCCCGCCATCCCCGTTCGATCCGCCGCCCCCAGCGCGTACGAAGGAAGGGCGGGTTTCAAACCCGCCCCTACAGCACCGTGTCAGAAGGGCCGTACCCAATGCGTAATCCGGCCGTTCGCCCGCTAAGGCTCCCGCCCGACGCGCACCGCGGCGCGGTACGCCAGCCGGTAGCGCGCGAAGGCGTCCTTGTACTCCTCGCGGGCCAGGTGGATCTCGGCGGCCTCGTACTCGTCCTCGGCGTTGCGGACGTCGTAGTTCAGGAGCTCCATGGTCTTGATGGTGTCGCTGACCACGTAGCGGACGCTCACGTCGTCCTGCGCGTCCAAGTAGCCGCCCTCGCTGCGCGGGAGCTGGAAGAGGCCGAGGCGCGTGTCGGCCTCTTCCAGCATGGCGTTCTCGATGGCGATGCGCAGCGTGTAGAGCCGGTGGAAGTCGTGGCTCTTCTGGCTGGTGCGCGACGAGATCGTGGCGTCTAGGTAGGCGTGCTCGATGTGGCGGTGGTAGTCGTCCTCGCACTCCTCGTTGAGGTTGTTGGCAAACTCCACGGCGTTGGCCGTGAGCTGGATCGCGGCATAGGCGATGGCGCAGATGATCTTGGCGGGGTTGGGGAGCGGGGTGCCGAAGATGGTGACGTCGCCGTCGAGGAACGAGCAGACCGACTCGGCGACGAACGCCGCGGTCTGGAGCGCGAACACGGTCACGATGCCGCCTGCCGGTTGCGGCGGGCAGCCGCTGCACGTGCCGCTGCCGCCGTAGCCGTCGCAGTTGCCGTATTGTCCAGGGCCGGTCGACGGGATGGGCGCCGGCGGCGTGCGCTCGGCCATCGGGAGCGCAACGTCCAGCTTGGGGAGCGGACCGATGCCCTGCAGCGGCACGGACAGCGAGCGCTCGTCGTCCGCCACCGCGCTGGGCTGGAGGCCCTCCATCACCTGCCGGGCGTAGCTGCCGATGTTGAAGAACCCCGGGTAGGCCCGGAAGGCCAGCTGGAGGCGCGCCAGGTCCTCGTAGCTGTAGTCGGCGACGCCATCGCGAGCCGTTTCGAGTTTTTCCAGAAGGTCGAGGCGCTTCTCGTCATCCACCAGGGACAGCGCGGCCTCGAGGTCGGCATAGAAGCGATCGACCTCGGCGCGCAGCGCCTCGAGCTCGGCGACCGTCGGCTCGCCGTCGGTCATGGATGCCAGCGATGGTTGGCCGGTGGTCAGCGCCGGGGCGACGTACCGATTCCACACGGCGGCGGCGCCCTCACGGCGGATGAGCATGGCGTGCTCGCCGTCCCGCGCCCTGACGTCCGCGCCGCCGAAGAACGCGGGCATGGCGAGCCGGCGGGCCACGTCGCGCGCGTCGGGCTCGGGCGCTGGCGCGGCGACGACGGCGCCGTTCGGCGACGGGTTCGTGGCCGAGGGCGTTAGGACGGCGCCGGTAAAGCCGAGCAGGAGGGCGGTGGCCGCCGCGAGCGCGGCCCGGCGGCGCGTCGCGCCGATGCTGGGCCGTCGAGCGGGTGCGGGGAGGCGGATCATCGGCGGGATTCCTCCTGGACTGCGGCCCGGTAGGCGGTGCTGTATCGCTCGTAGGCCGACTTCCACTGGTCGTTCATGTAGTGCATGTCGCCCGCGGCCAGCTCGGCGCGCGCCCCGGCGATGTCGACGAGCATGTCGCTGCTGGCCGCCCGGTCGATGGTGTCCGCGACGATGTCGCGGACCAGCTCCAGCCTACCGCAGAAGCGGAAGCCCTCGAAGCCGGTCATCGTGGCCGTGTCGTCCGGCACCGGGAGGACGCTGCACGTGCCCTGGGGCATCTGGAAGAGGCCGATGCGGTCGTCCGCTTGCCGCAGCAGGTTGTTCTCGATCTCGATCTGCATCATGAGCATGGCGTGGGCGTCGAAGCTGGCCTGCGTGACCCGGGACGAGACCGTGGTGTCCAGGAACAGGTCCAGGATGCCTTTGTGGAGGTTGTGCTCGCACTCCAGGGACAGCTCGTTGGCGAACTCGAGCCCGCGAACGGTGGCCTCCAGCGCGATCCGGATGGCGTTGGCGATGTAGTACGCTGGGTTCGGCAGCGCCGTGGTGGTGACCGGGACGCCTCCAGGCGGCGGGCAGACGGTGGTCTCGATGTCCGGGTTCAACGAGTCCGTCACGCGCTCGGCGATGAGCGCCGCGCTGTCGATGGCAAAGATGGCGGCCAGCGGGACGCGCCCGGGGCAGTCCGTGCACGTGTTGCCCTTGAAGATCCCGGGGCAGCCCGTGCGCGAGTCGGGCAGCGCCGGCAGGTCGCTGCGCGGCGGGAAGAGCGGCATGGTTGGATACGGCACCGTCGCGGTGGGGTTGGGTGTGCGGATGGCGTCGGGCGCCGCGGCGCCCGACGGCGACGCGCCGATCGGCCCCGGGCGGACGCCGGCGGGCGGCTCCAGGGCCGGGGGCCGCGCGACGCCGATCGGCCGGCTGAGCAGTCGGGCCGCCTCGCCCTCGTCGATCTCGCCCTTGGCCGCCCAGAGGACGAGCTGGTCGGCATAGAACGGAGGCACCGGCGCGTCGGGCTCGAGGATGGCGTAGACGAAGTTGGGCAGCTCCCAGAACCCTGGGTGGTGGCTCATCTTGGCCTCGAGGTCGAGGAGCTCGTGCGGCAGCAGCACCTGGATGTCCGCCGCCAGCACGGTCATCACGGCCGACTGATCCGGTTCGGCGTCCTCGGTCAGGCGCGGCAGCACGCGATCCATGTCGTCGGCCCAACGGGCCAGCTTGTCGCGGAACGCCTCGGCCTGTGCCACCTCCGCCTTGGAGAGCGGCTCCGGTGCGGGCGCGCCGTCCTGGCTGGCGGCTTGGCGCGCCGGGCCGGCGGCGGCGGGCGGCGTCAGGGCGCCGGCAGCGCCGAGCGCGAGCAGCGACGCCAGCCCGACGTTGGCCAAGAGGACGGGGGTGCGCATCATGGTGGTTCCTCATCCGGGGTCGAGCGGGGGCTGGACACCACACGGCCGTCCTGCTCGGCTGGACGGCCACGCAATTTAACGCAGCGCGTGGGGCGATCGATACGCGCTCCGGCAGCCCACCCCAAAATGGGCCCCGGCTGAGCGCCGGCCGTATCCTGGCTGAGCGCCACCCGTTTGATTCCATTGGCGGCGTCTCTCGACGTCGGCCGATGCCGCGTTCCCTTCGGGTGATCCCACGGAGGGCGCGCGGCAGGCACCGATCGATCACGGCCCTCCACCCGTTATCCGTTTAAATATTGAGCGGCTTTCAGCCCAGCCCCGAGGAGACGTCTCGCCATGCGCCCCACCCCGACGCGACGGTACGGCCACCTGTCCTCTCCGCGCCCGCGACTCGGTGGCCTCGCGGCGCTGGGCCTGGCCGTCGGCTTGCTCCTGGCCGCCGGCGTGCTGCCCGGGCTCGTGCTCGGCGGCCCACCGGCCACGGCCATGGAGCTCGGCGCGGACCAAGGACCAGAGGCCAGCGGCGCGGCGCCCGCAGGGGTGGCGGGGACCGACGCGCTGCTGCCGCTGCCCGAGAGCTTCGAGGCTGGGCTCTTCAACTGGACCGTCACCGGCAACGTCGACATCCTGGTGGCCAACGACCTCACGCGCACCAACGTCGGCGACGGCAACGACCCGGCGCCCACGGACGGCGACCGCTTCCTGCTGCTCTGCAACGGCCCGGACGAGGTCGGCACCGTCGACGGCAACATCGACGGTGACGCCGACAACAACGACGAGAACGACGTGGCCAGCATCAGCCAGACGTTCACGCTCTCGGCCGCGCAGGTGCCGGCCACGCTCAGCTTCGACTGGAACTTCATGACCGCCGAGAGCGACGGCACGGTCATCCCCGACCCCTACGACGACATCTTTAACGTCACGCTGGCCTCCGGCGGCGCGCCCATCCTCTCGGGCAGCGTGCCGGGCGGCGGCAACTCGCCGTACCCCGACGTCCCCGTCGACGGCGTCGAGATCGACGTCACCGGCGGCTTCAACACGCGCGGCTGCTCGTTCGAGTGGGGCCAGAGCGGCTTTCGGAAGTTCCAGCGCCTGCTCACCGCCCCGGGGATGTACACGCTGGAGTTCCTGGTCGCCGACCAGGGCACCGACGACTTCTTCATCGACTCCGGCCTGCTCATCGACAACATCCGGATCGACCCCGAGGTCGACATGGTGGTCACCAAGGTCTCGCGGCCCGACCCGGCCATCGCCGGCGAGGCGCTGTTCTACGAGGTCACGGTGACCAACCAGGGCCGCGGCCGTGCCAACGACGTCGTCGTCACCGACACGCTGCCCGCGGGCGTCACCTACATCTCGGCCAACGCGCCGCCGACGCCCGCCGGCATCCTCCGCCCGGCCGCCGACCCGGCGTGCCGCGAGGTCCCGGTCGCCGGCAGCGGCGTCGTCGAATGCGACCTCGGCACGTTCGGGCCCGGCGAGACCAAGCGCTTCACCATCCAGGTCGAGATCGACGTGGACCTGGTGACGACCGGCGTCGAAACGCTGACCAACACCGTGGTCGTCGACTCGTTCGAGATCGACGCGGACGACAGCGACAACACGTTCCAGCAGGTCGCCTTCCTGGACGACCTGGCCGACCTCCGGCTGTTCAAGGCCAGCCTGCCCATCGACACCATCCGGGCCGGCGAGGTGTACACGTACACGCTCATCGTCGAGAACCTGGGGCCGTCGTCAGCGCGGGTGGTCACGCTGGACGACACCATCCTCTCCGACCAGACGCTCACGCTGGTCGACGTCATCCTGGACCCGGCCCGCGCGAGCGATGCGTGCGTGGCCGCGCCCGCCGCGCCGCCGCAGAGCGGCCAGGTGCTGCGCTGCACGCTGGGCGAGCCGCTCGAGCCCGTGGGCAGCGGCCTCGGGACCGGGCGCTGGACCATCCAGATCGAGGCGCGGGCCGTCGAGACCAGCGACGTCGACAACGAGGCGCGCGTCTACACCGTGGACGTGCCGGCCACCGGCACGCCGGGGACGCCCGATCCGGACCTGTCCAACAACGTCGTGCGCGACGCCATCTCGATCCTGGACACGTCGGACCTGGCCCTCTCCAAGACCGCCGTGGGCGCGGTGCACAGCCCGGTCGACTGCGATGTCGTGACGCTGACGCCCAACGCCGTCACGGCCGGCGACCGCCTGACCATCACGCTGTCCGTCACCAACACCATCCCGCCCTTCGGCGCGCCCGGCGGCAGCACGGCCACCAACGTCGTCGTGCAGGACTTCCTGCCGGCCGGCGTCGAGGTCGTGTCGGTCGCCGGGGTCGGGCCTGGCGGCGCTGCCGGCTGCGTGCCGGGCACGCCGGGCAACCCCGAGGACCCGGCGACGTGCAACGTGGGCACGCTGGCAGCCGGCCAGAGCGCCACGATGACCGTCGTCGTCCTCGTCGACCACGACTACGTCGGCAACTCGGGCACCAACCTCATCCAGCACGGCGCCCGGACGACCAGCGACAACATCGACCCCGACCTCTCGGACAACCTCGCCGACCCGCCGATCGCGGTCACCGAGGTCGCCGACGTCGCCGTCACCAAGGAGAGCCGCCCCGACCCGGCCATCGCCGGCACGGCGCTCAGCTACGAGATCAACGTGGTCAACAACGGCCCGTCGACGGCCCGCGAGGTCATCGTCCGCGACCAGCTCCCGCCCGAGGTCGAGTTCCGCTCGGCGCGCATCGAGAACCTGGCGGGCCGCGAGCAGTGCACGTACTACGCCGGCGCCCACCAGGTGGTCTGCTCGCTGTTCGACCTGGCGCCGGGCGAGCCGCCCGTCGGCGGCAAGCGCGTGTTCATCAACACCATCGTCCGCGCGGACGTCCTGCCGGCCAGCATCACCAACACCGTGACGGCCGACACCACCCAGACGCCGGACTGCGACCCGCTCAACAACACCGCCGTCGAGGCGACGCAGATCGAGACCCAGGCCGACGTGGCGATCGACAAGGAGAGCGAGCCCACCAAGGTCTTTGCCGGCGAGCAGAAGCGCTACCGGATCAAGGTGACCAACCTGGGCCCGTCGTGGGCGCGCGACGTCACCGTCTACGACGTCCTGCCCGACGAGGTCGAGTACGAGATCGACACCAACCAGCCCATGTGCACCCAGCCGCCCAACCTCGTCGGGTTCCGCGCGGTCATGGACGGCGCCAGCGAGGTCCCGCCCAACGCGTCGGGTGCCATGGGCCTGGCCACGTTCATCCTGGACACGGCCACCAACCAGCTGACGTACAGCATCCAGCTGGCCGGCACCATCACCGGCGTCACGGCCTCGCACATCCACCTGGGCGCCGCCGGCGTCAACGGCCCGGTGCAGGTGCTCCTGTACGGCGGCCCGCCGCCGGTCCTCTCGCCCACGGAGCCGTTCGTCGGCACCGTGACCATCGCCCCCGCCCTGGCAGCGGCCATCCAGGCCAACCCCGCCGCCTACTACGTGAACGTCCACTCCACCGCCTTCCCGGGCGGCCAGGTGCGCGGCCAGCTTGCAGAGACCGTCAACGCGCCGCTGCTCTGCCAGCAGGGCGACATGGAGCCGGTCTCGCCGCTCGGCCCGTACGGCTACCGCGATCCCGACGACCAGACCGGCATGCGCACCTTCTACATCTGGGCGCGCGTCCGGCCCGAGATCCCGGCTGGGACCACCATCACCAACGTGGCCATCGTCACCAGCACCACGTCGCTGGGCGACCCGGACGTCTCCAACAACGTCGACGCCTCGAAGAACCTGGTGCTCTCCAAGGCCGACCTCAAGGTCACCAAGTTCGGCAAGAACGACGGCCAGGTGCGCGCCGGGCAGATCCTCACCTACACGGTCATCGTCGACAACCTCGGGCCCAGCTGGGCCGAGGGCGTGGCGCTCAAGGACATCCTCCAGGCCGGCGAAGAGTTCGACCTCATCGACATCACCAGCGACCGGCCGACGTCGTGCACCAGCTTGGCCAACGGCGCCACGGAGACCAACGCCATCGCGGCCACGCCGTGGCCGCCGGTGCTCCCGCCGCCGCCGTTCTTCGGCGTCATCGAGCCCACCGGCATCCCGGAGATCGACCAGCGGCTGGAGGTTGACTGCACGCTGACCGACGTCCTGAACGCGGAGTTCGGCGCGTCGCAGCTGGCCGTGCTGACCGCCGACGGGCCGCCCAACAGCGGGCGCTGGATCATCACCATGCGCGTGCGCTTCAGGCAGGCGCAGGACATCGACAACATCGCGGACGTGGTCACCACGTCCGAGGAGCCCAACACCGCCAACAACCACGCCGAAGTCGAGCACGAGATCACCGACGTCGCCGACCTCTCGATCGTCAAGACCGCCGTCGGCGAGGTGCAGGCCGCCGGCCAGCCGGGTCTGGTCTACAACATGACCGCGCCCGCGCCGCCGTTCCCGCAGGCGCCCAACTACACCACCTCGCCCACCCGCGCCACGGCCGGGCGGCGCATCCGCTACACGCTGCGCATCCAGAACGCCGGGCCGTCGGAGGCCGAGAACGTCCTGGTCACCGACCGCTTCCCGCCCAACGTCACCTTGATCCCGGGCAGCCTCAGCGTCGTCATCGACGACCTCGGCCCGCTCCCGGCGGGCGCGTGCCAGACCGGCACGCCCGGCGTCCCGACGGACCGCTTCCAGTGCGGCCTGGGCACGCTCCTCGGGGTGGACAACACCACGCGCCGTGGCGCCACCATCACCTACGACGTCCTGGTCGATCCCTCGGTGCCGGCCGGCGCGGTGCTGGAGAACGACGCGTTCGTGACCAGCGACGTGTTCGACCCGTTCAACCAGAACAACCACGCCCACGCCCAGACGGTCATCGACACGTTCGGCGACCTGTCCACCAGCAAGACGGCCATGGGCCAGAACGTCATCGGCTTCGACGTGCCCAACCAGCGCTTCATCTTCGCCGACCTGCCCAACCAGGTCACGGCCGGCCTCATGCTGCGCTACGAGATCAGCGTCCAGAACAACGGCCCCAGCGACTCCAACAACGTGACGCTAGAGGACACGCTGCCGGACGGCGTCACGTTCCTGCGCGCCGACGGCGCCGAGTGCCGTCCCGACACCATCAACGCCAACGTGCTCTACTGCACCGTCGGCGACCTGCCCGTGGGGGCGCGGCGCACGTTCGACATCTACGTCGCCGTCGACCCCAGCGTCCCCGACGGCACCGTCATCCAGAACTGCGTGACGGCCCTCGCGTCGCCGGCGACGCCGCCGGCCCAGCCGCCGCCGCTCCCGCCGCCGCCGCCCACCCTCCCGCTCACGGCCGACCCGTTCCTGCCCAACAACACGGCGTGCAACGACACGACCGTGCTGGCGGTGGCCGACGGCGGCGGGCCGGACGGCTTGGGCGCGGGCACGTTCATCGAGAAGCACGACGTCCCGGCCGAGCCCCGGCTGGACCGCGCCATCGAGCCCGACCTGGCGCTGGCGGGCCTGGAGCACCGCTACGAGATCCGGTTCGGCAACTCAGGACCGTCGACGGCCGTCAACGTGGTCATCACCGACACGCTCGACTTCAAGCAGCCGGGCATCCGCGGCGAGATCTTCGTCCGCTGCGAGGTGCTCGACCCCGACGATGCGGTCACCTGCTCGTACGACCCGGTGACCAACATCGTCACGCTGGAGTCGCTGCTGTCGCACAACGAGCCCATCTTCGTCGGCGGCATGGGCACGCTGACGGTCGGGAGCCAATACGGCTTCGCGCTCATCGCGCTGGTCGATCCGGGCTACGTCCTGGACGCCTCGAACACCATGCCGGCGGCGGGCAACAGCGAGCCGGGCGCCATCGCGCGCAACACGGTCTACCTCTCCTCGACCACCACCGACTTCCGCCTGCAGAACAACCAGGACACCGAGCGGACCCGCATCATCGCCGAGGCCGACCTCAGCCTGACCAAGACCGACAACTTCACGGACGACTTCCTCACGTGCGATCCCGTCGTCCCCGGCGGGATGATCACGTGGGTGCTCGAGGTGAGCAACGACGGCCCGTCGGACGCCGCCGACGTCTACGTCGTCGACAACCTGCCCGCGGGCTTCGTCGCCGTCGACCCGGACCAGGTCATGGTCGATGTCGAGGCGGGCGAGGTGGTGGAGGTGCGCGACGACGGCCGCCTGACCATCCGCGTCGGCAACGACCCGAACAACGAGGGCGATCCCGAGCTCGGGCGCGTCAACGTGGGCAGCACGGTGGCCATCACGGTGCAGGTCATGGTCCGCCTCGAGGCGGAGTGCGGCGGCCTGGTGGCCAACCGCGCGCGCGTCGAGACGCGCCGCAACGACGTCGACTGGCCGCCGGTCATCGTCGGGCCGCCACAGGGCGTGCCACCCATCAGCCCGACCGAGCCGCGCACCCCGACGCTCGACCCCGACCCGTCCAACAACGCGGCCATCGAGGGCACCACCATCGAGTGCCCGTCGATCGCCATCGACAAGACGATCAGCTTCAACGGCCTGTGCCCGGGCCGCGACGTGCCGCAGATCAACCAGGTGGCCCAGCCCGTCACGTTCTGCTTCGAGATCACCAACACGGGCACGACGTTCCTGGACACCATCATGATCACCGACACGCTGGACACGCGCACCACCATGCCCACCATCATCTTCACCGACACGATCACGTTCGGAGCCGATCTCAAGGTGCCCTTGGCGCCGGGCGCGACCGTCACGCGGTCCGTCACCGTCCCGCACCTGACCAAGGAGTGCGGCGTGGTCGACGACATCGTCGAGGTGTCGGCCAACCCGGTCAACAGCGGCCGGACGGACCTCTCGTGCCTGCCGATCGTCACCGACACCGACGCCGCGCGCATCGAGGTGCCGTGCGTCGGCGTCGACTTCCGCCTCCAGCTCCCGGCGATCGACAACGAGACGTGCAGCACGTGGGTTGCCGTGCAGAACGTGGGCGACCAGCCCGTGATCCCGCTGCTCGTCGCGTGGGGCGATGCGGGCTTCTGCCCGCCGCAGGCGGCCGGACCGCTCAAGGCCGAGTGCGGCGGCCTGCTCCGCCCGGGCAGCGCCTGGCGCTTTGCCGCCGGGCAGGTGCCGGTGGGCGCGCGTAGCGCGGTGGTCTACAGCTTCAGCGCCGAGCCCATCGAGGTCCAACCGGGCACCGACATCCCGTTCGGGGCGCTCGTGTGCGACCGGGTCTTCTTCCGCACCGTCGGCGACTACCTGGAGTGGGTCCGCTTCGACACGGCGTACCGCAACCGCGGCCACTTCGAGGACCTCGACTTCGGCACGTACCTGAGCGAGCCCATCGCGGTCAGCGTCAACCGCACGTGCCCCGACCCGACCGATCCGGGCCGCAACGTCAGCGCGGCGTACATCGGCGTCTCCAGCGACCTCGAGGGCGCCTACGATCCGCGCTCCGGCGGCTACGCGTTCTACGCGCCGCTGGTGTTCTCGGAGCGCGGCGGCCTGACGTCCAAGCTCCACCTCCAGAACTCGGGCATGCTGTGCTCGTCGCTCGAGCTCTGGTTCTACAGCCAGGACAACTGCCTGCGGCCCACGCTGGGCGACGTCCTCACCCTGGCCCCAGGCGAGTCCATCGTCTTCGACCCCAGCGCGGTCGTCGGGACGGACTGGCAGGGCAGCGCGTGGATCCGCGCCACCGTCCCGCTGGGCGTGGTCGTCGACACGTTCGGCCCCAACCACTTCACCAGCTACAACGGCTACCCGGCCGACGTCTTCGACCTCAACTTCACGCTGGGCAACCAGATCAACTTTGCCCCGCTCACGTACAGCGAGTACCAGGGCTGGGACACGGCCATCCAGGTCCAGAACCTGTCCGGCACCACGCCGGCCAAGGTGAAGGCCTACTTCCTGGACAAGAAGGGCGGCATCATCACGACGCTGGTCGACTGGATCTGTCCGCGCGGCAGCCAGACATACTTCCTGCCGGTGATCGCCGGCCTTCCCGGCACCAGCGTGGGCAGCGCCCGGGTGGAGAGCCAGGACTGGCTGACGCCCGGCAGCCCGGCCGTCGACCCGCCGCGCATCCTCTCGGTCGTGCTCCTCGAGAAGTGGGCCGACCCCGCGCGCACGATGCGGCGCGAGGCCGTTGCGTACAACGCGCACACCGAGTGCATCCTCTACGATTGGCAGCTCGGCTCGAACAAGGGCGGCACGGCCAGCGGCTCGGCGGTCTTTGCCATCCCGCTCATCGCCAAGGCCTACGACGGCGTGACCAGCGAGGTGGCCATCACCAACGTCGTGCCCAAGCCGGGCTTCACGGACTTCGCCATCTACCTCTACGACCAGAACGGGCGCATCGACGTCATCTGCCAGAAGCTGAACGAGAAGGCGGTCGAGTACGTCGACGTCAACACGTGGGGCTGGATCCCCAACCGCTACATGGGCTCGATGGTCGTCAGCGCCGTCTTCTGGGAGCACGAGGTCTGGGATGCCCAGGGCGGCTTCGTCCGCAACCTGGTCGGCCTCGGCGGCGTCGCGGTCGAGCGCGTCGGCGGCACGCTGGCGGGCGGCGACGTCCCAGGCGACGAGTCCAAGGCCTTCGAGGCCTTCCCCATCTTCGACCATTTCGACCCGGAGCAGGCTCCGGATTGCCCAGGCGTGGGCGGACGGTAAGGCCGCGTCGACGAGGACCGGAGGACCACGCCCATGCACCAGGCCATCGCCCCGAGGAGGCACGCCCCCATGCCCAAACGCGCACCCGTACCCCCCGCGGTTCGGCGCTGGGCGCTGCGCCTGCCCGCCGCGCTGCTCATCGCGGTGTTCGCGCTCTGTGCCGGCGCGCTCGGCGCCAACGCCCAAGGACCCATCGACCCCGCCAAGGGGCCGCTGAACGACCCCGACGCGGCGCTCCAGGGCAGCCCGGCCGCGCAGGACGGCGCCGACGGCGTCGCGCCCGCCGCCCCGGACCTCATGGGCGGCGGCCTGCCCACCAACGGCTACTACCGCTTCATCGACTCGGACGAGCCGCCCAACCCCCCGGGCGTCGTCCCGCCGACCCCGAACTTCATCAACATCAGCGCCTCGGGCACCGCCGTCGTCCTGGGCGACGACGCCTGCACGCCGCCGATCCCGCTGGACGGCGAGACGCTGCCCGCGGACGACGACCTGCCGTTCTACTTCGTGTACCACGACCTCCCGTATCAAGAGGTGTTCATCTGCTCCAACGGCCTCCTGTCGTTCGGCGGGCCGTTCACCAGCTTCAACAACGCTTGCCCGCCCCTGGCCAGCAGCCCCGGCGGCATCATCATGCCCTACTGGGACGACCTCTACCCGCCGGCCGGCGGTCGCATCCTCTGGGACGTCCAGGGCACCTTCCCCAACCGCACGTTCATCGTCCAGTGGGAGCAGATCAGCCACATCAGCGAGTTCGCGGAGACCTACATCTTCCAGGTCCAGCTCCTGGAGCGCACCAGCAACATCCGCTTCGAGTACTTCAACGTGGAGTCGGGCGGCCCGGACGGCGTGGCCATCACGCCCGGCGGCCAGCTCCTGGTCGGCTCGAGCGACGGCGACAAGGTCATCCGCTTCGCCAACGGCGTGGACTACACCGCCAACCACGTGCGCAGCGGCCTGGGGAGCCTGGACGAGCCGGCCGGCATGACCGTGGGCGACGGCACGGCGGGCGGCACCGGCGACATCGACGGCGACGGCGCCGACGACCTCTTCGTCGCCAGCTTTGCCAGCGACCGGGTCCTCGTCTACAGCGGCGACACCAGCGCGCCGGCGCTCAACAACGGCTTCCTGATCGCCACGTTCGTCCCCGCCGTATCCGGCGGCCTGGACGGCCCGCGCGATGTCGTCTACGGCCCGGACGGCAACCTCTACGTCACCAGCTTCAACACCGACGAGATCCTGCGCTACGACGGCACCAACGGGTCGTTCATCGACGCGTTCGTGGCGGCCAGCTCCGGCGGCCTCAACGGTCCCGACAGCTTGGTCTTCGGGCCGGGCGGCGACCTGTTCGTCACCAGCCACCTCACCGACCAGGTGCTGCGCTACAACGGCGCCACCGGCGCGTTCATCGGCGTGTTCGTGGCGGCCGGCAGCGGCAGCCTGGACGGGCCGCGCGGCCTGGCGTTCCACCCGACCGACGGCAGCCTGTACGTGGCTAGCGAGCTCAACGACCGCGTCGTGCGCTACAGCGGCGTGAACGGCGACTTCTTCAACGTCGCCGTGGCGCCCGGGCAGGACGGCCTGGACGGCCCGCGCAGCATCGTTTTCGACACGGTGGTCGTGCCGCCGCAGCTCGTCGTGGCCAGCTTCGAGCAGAACCGCACGCTGCGGTTCGACGTGGAGCCGCCGACCTTTGCCAGCGCCAGCCTGAACGGGCCCGTCAACATGACGTTCGCCCCCAACGGCAACCTCCACGTCAGCAACTACGACAACGACTCGACCGTGCGCGTCGACGGCACGACCGGCGCATCCCTGGGAACGTTCGTCGCGTCCGGCTCTGGGGGGCTCAACGGCCCGCGCGGCATGGTCTACGGCCCTGACGGCTCGCTCTACGTGGCCAGCGAGCTGACCGACCAGGTGCTGCGCTACAACGGCACCACGGGGACGTTCATCGACGCCTTCGTCACCGACAACCCGCTCACGCTCCTCGTCGACGAGGACGGCGGCTTGGACGGGCCCATCGGCATCGCGTTCGGTTCCGACGGCAACCTCTACGTCGCCTCGAGCAACACGGACGAGGTGAAGCGCTATCAGGGACCGGGCGGTGGCACGCCGGGCGCGTACATCGGCAACTTCGTCACGGCCGGCTCCGGCGGCCTCAACCGGCCGACGGGCATCCGCTTCGACGGCAGCGGCCGGCTGCTGGTCAGCAGCTTCCTCACGGACCAAGTCCTGCGCTACACGGCCGGCGGCGCGTTCGACGTGGTGTTCGTCACCGCGGGCTCGGGCGGCCTCAACGAGCCCGAGGAACTGGTCTTCGGCGCCGGCGGCAACCTGTTCGTCGCCAGTCGCGCCAACGACCGCGTCCTGGCCTACGACGATGCGACCTTCGCGTTCCTGGGCGTCTACGCGCAGACGACGGACCCGTTCGACCAGCCGATCGGCCTGGCGTACGGTCCCAGCGGCAGCCCGACGCTCAAGATGGGCGCCTACAACTCCGACCTCATCCGCGTGGCCGGCGCCACGTTGACCGACACCGTCTTCTCCGGCGGCACGTACAGCGCCGGCCGCTCGGCCACCGTCGGGCTGGACGGGCCGGGCAGCGGCACCGGGCTGCAGTACGGCTGCAATCCCGGCAGTGGCACCGGCGCCCCGTTCCTCCACGAGGACCTGGCCATCCTCTTCCGCGCCCCGCCGCCGCCCGGCGCCGACCTGGAGGTGGTCTACAAGCGCACCGACCAGGACGAGTGCTACAACGAGGGCGACACCGTCATCTTCGAGATCAAGGTCCAGAACAACGGCCGCGACGCGGCCACCAGCGTCACCGTGGACGACCAGCTGCCCGATGGGCTCATGTACGTCTCCAGCGTGGCCAGCCAAGGCGCCTACAACCCGCTGATCGGCATCTGGACCATCGGCAACCTGGCCGTCGACCAGATGGAGACGCTGTTCATCACGCTGACCATCGACGCGGGCACCGCCAGCGACCTCGGCCGCTTCCGCGAGGAGTTCGTGGTGGCGGACAACCCGCCGGTCGGGCGGCTGATCGACCCGGAGGACATCGAGTTCGGACCCGACGGCAACTACTACGTGAGCAGCTTCGGCCGCAACCAGGTGCTCCGCTACGACCCTGCTGGCACGTTCATCGACATCTTCGTGCCCAGCGGCTCGGGCGGGCTGGCCGGCGCTGCCGGCATGGCGTTCTTCGGCGGCGACCTGTACGTGGCCAGCTCGACGACCAACCAGATCCTGCGCTACCAGGGCCCCGCGGGCCCCGATCCCGGCGACTTCGTGGCCGTCCACATCGAGAACGCTACGGCCACGCCGCTCTTCCCCGACGGCCTCTTCCGCCCGCTCGACCTCGTGTTCGACGGCACCGGCCGCGCCTACGTCACCAGCTCGCTCAACTCGCAGGTGCGCCGCTACTCGCCCGCCGGCGTCTTCCAGGCCATCGTCGGGGCCGCCTTCAGCGACCCGTTCGCGCCGGGCTTCCCGGCGTCCACCCTCAACCTCCCGCACAGCCTCATATTCGGGCCGGACTACGACGGCGACACGTTCGACGACCTCTACGTGGCCAGCCAGGGCAGCAGCGAGATCATCATCTTCAGCGGCAACCCCGGCGCGCCGGCCCACCTGGCCAACCTCGTCTCGGGCGGCGACGGCGGCATCGGCGGCCCGACGTACCTCGCGCTCGGGCCCAACAACGGCCTCTTGGTCAGCTCGTCCGGCTCCAACTCGGTGCTGCGCTACGACGCCCTGACCGGCGAGTTCAAGGGCGAGGCCGTGACGCCGCAGCGGGGCGGCCTCATCGGGCCGCATGGCCTCTACGTCGACGAAATCAATGGCCGCCTGTATGTGGTCAGCCAGGGCACGCACCAGGTGCTCCGCTACAGCCTGACCGGCTCGGGCGCGCTCGTGGCCGTCATCGACAGCAACGCCATGACCTCGGATCTGGACTTCCCGCGCGCCGTCACGGTCGCCGACGACCAGCTCTTCGTCGCGCACCGCGACGGCGGCGCCACCAGCAACATCGAGTTCCGGCGCTACACGCTGGCCGACAACTCGGCCATCGGGGTGCTCGGGTCGTTCAACGCCTCTTCCGCGGCGGGCTGCGGGATCTTCGGGGGCACGGTCAGCGAGGTCTACGACATCGTGGTGGTGCCGGGCGGCGAGCGGATGTACGTCAGCTTCCGCGTCGCGTGCTCGCTGGGCGGTTCCCGAACCGCCGTGGCCGCGGTCGTCGGCCCGGACGACATCGTCGACGCCGGCGACCTCATCGGCCTCATCGCCTTGGACGTCCAGGGCTTCAGCTTTCCGGACGACTTCCTGGACATGACCATCGGCCCGGACGGGCTGCTCTACGTGGCGCGCGACGGGAACCCGGGCAGCGTGATGCGGTTCAACGCCACGACCGGCGGCTTCGTCGACACGTTCATCGCCGACTTCGGCCTGAACCGCCCGTACGGGCTCCTGTTCGACAGCGACGGCAACCTCCTGGTCTCCGACGAGAACGACGACGATGTCAACCGCTACCAAGGACCGTTCGGCGCGTCGCCGGGCGCGCACATTCCCTTCCCCCCGGGCACGTTCGTCACGGCTGGCTCCGGCGGCCTCAACGGCCCGCAGGGCATGGTCTTTGGCGCCGACGGCAACCTCCACGTGGCCAGCTTCGACTCCGACGCGATCTTGCGCTACAACGGCGAGACCGGCGCGTCGATGGGCGTCTTCACCAGCGCATCGCTGGACGGCCCCTCGGGCATCACGCTCGCCACCGACGGCGACCTGATCGTGGCCAGCCGCAACAACCAGCAGATCAACCGCTACGACAGCGCGTTCACGTTCCTGGGCGTGTTTGCAGAGGTCACGCCCGACGGCCTCAACTGCGCCACGTACCTCACGTTCGGCCCGGACCGCAACGGCGACGGCTACCCCGAGCTCTACGTGTCCGCCGAGCACCAGGACGTGGTCAAGCTGTACAACGGCATGACGGGCGCCTACATCAGCGACTTCGCCTCGACCGGCCTTGACGGCCCCCAGGACCTGGAGTTCGGCCCGGACGGCCACCTGTACGTGGCCAGCCTCTACAACGACCGCGTCGTGCGCTTCAACGGCACGACCGGCGCGTTCATCGACGTCTACGTCCCGCGCATTGGCTTGAACGCCCCCGACGGCCCCATCGGCATCGCGTTCGGCCCGCACGACGGCCACCTGTACGTCGCGGCCGGCAACGGCAACCAGATCCTGCGCTTCATCGGCCCGGGCGGGTTCCTGGGCTTCTTCCTGGGCGGCTACCCGTTCAGCGAGCCGTTCGTCGCCTTTGCCGGCACGCCCGCCATCGTCGCGCCGCAGGACATCGTCTTCGGGCCGGACGGCAACGGCGACGGCATCGGCGAGCTGTTCGTCTCCTCCCCGCAGGGCGTCTTCCGCTACGACGGCGAGCTGGGCACGTTCATCGACATCTTTGCCTCGGACGGTGGCCTGGCCGGCGCGCGCGGCCTGGTGTTCGGCGCGGACGGCGACCTCTACGTGGCCAGCAGCGCCACCGGGTCCATCCTCCAATACGACGGCACCACCGGCGACTTCATCCGACGCTACGACAAGCCGGAGACCGGACCGTACGACATGTCCCTCCCGACGGGCCTAACGTTCGGGCCGGACGGCGATCTCTACGTCGCCTCCTGCGGTAGCCACAACGTCCTGCGCTTCGACGGCCCCATCGCCAACTTCGCCACGATCGACGGCGCCCAGGACGACGCCCTGCCGGCCAACAACACGGGCAGCGCGGCGGTGTGCGTCGTCGGGGCCGACCTGGAGATCACCAAGAGCGCCGACCCGGTCACCGCCTTCGACGGCCAGACCGTCACGTTCACCGTCGAGGCCATCAACCTCGGCCCCGAGATCGCGCCCGACGTCACCGTCACCGACGTCCTGGACCCCGGCATCACCATCGGCTCGGCGACGGCCAGCCAGGGAACCTACAGCATCGGCACCGGCATCTGGATGGTCGGATCCCTGGGCGTCTACGATGAGGGGCTGGACGCGCCCAAGGCCACGCTGACGCTGGTCGGCACGGTCGACCCGGGCGCCAGCGACACGATCGAGGTGGTGACCAACACGGTGACCATCGACGACAGCGTCCAGGGCGATCCGAACCTGGACAACAACACCGCCGCCGCCGGCGTCTTCCTCCAGTTCGCCGACCTGGCCATCACCAAGACCGTCCAGTCGCCCGTCTCCGCGATGATCCGCGAGGGCGACCCGGTGACGTTCCTCATCACGGTGGAGCACCTGGGCCGCAACCAGGCGCTCAACGTCCGCGTGCGCGACCGCCTGCCGGCCGGCCTGCAGTTCATCTCCGCCGTCCCGTCGCAAGGGACGTACAACCCGGTGACCGGCGTCTGGGACATCGGCACCTTGGACTACGACCAGATCCTCATGACCGGCGACACCGTGACGCTCCTGCTCACCGGCGTGGCCCTGCCCGGCACCGGCGGGCTCACGCTGACCAACATGGCGGAGATCACGCGCAGCTCGCGGCCGGACCCGGACCTCTCCAACAACGTCGCCACCGCCGACGTCACCGTGCTCGGCGCCGACCTTCAGATCACCAAGAGCGCCTCACCGCCGCCGTACATCGAGGGCGAGCTGATCACGTTCACGCTCCAGGTGGACAACAACGGCCCCGAGGATGCGGTCAACGTCATCGCCACGGACCGGCTGCCCAACTGCCTGGGCTACGTCAGCCACAGCGGCGGGCTGTACAACCCGGTCAGCGGCCAGTGGACCATCGGCAACCTGCCAAACGGCGGCTCGGCCACGCTCACCATCATCGTGCGGCTGCTCCCCGGCTGCGGCGGGTCGCCCGTGCGCAACCGCGCCACGGTCGACAGCGACACCGGCGACCAGGACCTGACCAACAACGCCGACTTCGTGGTCATCGAGGCGCCCAGCGTCGACCTGGACATCGTCATCGTCTCGCGGCCCGGCCCGCTGTACCCCGCCAACGAGTCGCTCGAGGGCTCGCCCGATGGCGACGCGGCGGTGGACCAGGACGAGACGCCGCGGCCCGGCCCGGATCCCGGCCCGGCCATCGCGGGCAACGCGCTCTTCTACGACGTGACGGTGCTGAACCTCGGCACGGGCACGGCCACCGGCGTGGTCTTCACCGCCACGCTCGAGGTCGACGTCCGCTACATTGCCGACAACCTGGTGCCCTCGTGCGTGGAGGGGCCCGTCGGGTTCCTGACCTGCCAGCTGGGCGACATCCCCGGCGGCGGCGAGAAGGCGTTCACCATCCAGACCGAGGTGTCGCCCGACGCCTTCGTGGACCGCGCGCTGGCGCCCGAGCCGCTCGTCCTCGAGCTGTTCACGGGCGTGGTCAGCAACGAGCCGGACCTGGACGACCGCAACAACGTCGAGGTCCACCTCAGCCTCCTCCAGGACCTGGCCGACGTGGCCATCGCCAAGCTCAGCCAGCCGCGGACGTCCGTCAGCGCCGGCGAGGTGTTCAGCTACACCATCATCGTGGAGAACCTGGGCCCGTCGACGGCGCGCGACCTCATCATCACCGACACGCTCCTGGCGTCCGGCGCCGTCGCGCTCGTCGCCCTGGTGCCCGACCCGACACGGGCCGACACCTGCCAGACCGTGCCGGCGCCCGCGCCGCAAAGCGGCCAGCTGATCGCCTGCACGCTGGACGAGCCGCTGGAGCCCGTCGGCAGCGGCCTCGGCACCGGCCGCTGGACCGTCCAGGTGACGGCGCGCGCCACCGAGGCCATGGACATCCTGAACGAGGTGCGCGTGGCCAGCCGCGATGGCCTGAGCGCGCGCGTCGGCACGCCCGACCCGCGGCTGGGCAACAACGTGGCCACCGACGGGATCGCCGTGACCAGCACCGCGGACCTCCAACTGACCAAGACCGCCATCGGGCAGGTGCACGACCCGGACGATTGCGCTGTGGTCACCAGCGTGGCCGACACCGTGACGGCCGGCGACGAGCTGGTCTACACGCTGGTCGTGACCAACCTGGTGCCCGCGTTCGGGCTGCCGGGCGGCAGCACCGCCAGCAACGTGGTGGTGGACGACTACCTCCCGCACGGGCTGGAGGTGGTGGCCATCGCCGGCACCGGGCCGGACGGGGCGACCGGCTGCGTGCCGGGCACCCCGGGCATCCCCGGCGATCCCGCCAGCTGCACCTTCCCCGAGCTGGCGCCGGGCGAGTCGGCCACCGTCACGCTGCGCGTCCTCGTGGACCACGCGACCATTGCCGACTCCGGCACCAACCTGATCCAGAACGGCGCGCGCGCGTCCAGCGACAGCTACGACCCGGGCGCAAACAACAACCTGGTGGCGCACGCCACGCTGGTCACGGACGTCGCCGACCTGTCGATCCTGAAGCTGGCGTCGCCCGACCCGGTCATCGCCGGCGAGGTCCTCAGCTACGAGCTGATCGTGGCCAACGCCGGCCCGTCCACCGCGCGCGACGTCATCCTCCGCGACGTCCTGCCCGCCACGCTGGCGTTCCAGAGCGCGCGCATCGAGAACCAGCGGGATCGCGAGCAGTGCACGTTCAACGCGGGCGCGGGTGAGGTGATCTGCTCGCTCTTGGACGTGCCGCCGGGCGAGCCGCCGGCCGGCGGGCGGCGGGTGTTCATCAACACCGTCGTCCGCAGCAGCACGCCGCCGGGCGCCATCGGCAACACCGCCAGCGTGTCCAGCGACGGCACGCCGGACTGCTTTGACGCGAACAACACAGCCGGCGTCACCGTCGACGTCGAGACCCAGGCCGACCTGTCCATCATGAAGATGGTCGAGCCGGTCAAGATCGCCGCCGGCCGCCAGATCAAGTACAGCATCTGGGTGACCAACCTGGGCCCCAGCGATGCCCGCGACGTGGTGGTCACGGACACGCTGCCGATCGAGGTGGACTACGAGATCGACACCAACCAGCCCATGTGCACGGCGTCGGTCAACGGCGCGGGCAACACGGTGCTCACGTGCCAGATCGGCTACCTGGCCGCCGGAGCGTCGCACCACTTCGACGTCTGGGTGCGCGTCCGGCCCGAGATCCCGGCCGGCACGACGCTGACCAACACGGCCGTGGTCTCCGGGTTCTCGTCGCTGGGCGACCCGAACCCGGGCAACAACACGGCCATCGCCAAGAACTTCGTGCTCAGCGTGGTCGACCTGCGCGCCACCAAGTTCGGCAAGAACGACGGGGCCGTGCGCGCCGGCGAGATCCTCACCTACACCGTGATCGTGGACAACCTCGGGCCCAGCTTCGCCGAGGGCGTGGCGCTCAAGGACGTGCTCCAGGCCGGCGAGGAGTTCGACCTCATCGACATCACCACCAACCGGCCCGCCTCGTGCACCAGCCTGACCAGCGGGATCACGGAGACCAACGCCATCGCCGCCACGGCCTGGCCGCCGGTGCTCCCACCGCCGCCGTTCTTCGGCGTCATCGAGCCCACGGGCATCCCGGAGATCGACCAGCGGCTGGAGGTGGACTGCACCCTGACCGAGGTCCTGGACCCGGTCTTTGGCCAGCCGCAGCTGGGCGTCCTCCAGGCGGACGGCCCGCCCAACAGCGGGCGGTGGATCATCACCATGCGCGTGCGCTTCCGGCAGGCGCAGGACATCGACAACATCGCCGACGTGGTCAGCACCTCCGAGGAGCTGAACCCGGCCAACAACCACGCCGAGGTGGAGCACGAGATCTCGGACGTGGCCAACCTCAGCATCACCAAGACCGCGCTGGGCGAGGTCCAGGTGCCCGGCCAGCCCGGCCTCCTCTTCAACACCCAGGCCAGCCCGGCGCCGGCGCTCCCGCAGGGCCCCAGCTACGCCGGCTCGGCCACGTCGGTCACCGCGGGCCGCCGGATCCGCTACACGCTGCGCATTGCCAACGCCGGCCCGTCCGACGCCGAGAACGTGATCGTCACCGACCGCCTCCCGCCGGGCGTCACCGTGCTCCCGGGCTCGGTCGTGGTCACCATCGACAACGTGGCCGCGCCGCTGCCCCCGGGCACCTGCCAGACCGGAACGCCCGGCGACCCCACGGACCGCCTGACGTGCGGCCTGGGCACGCTGCTCGGCGTGGACAACACGGTCCGCCGTGGCGCCACCATCGTCTTCGACGTGCTGGTGGACCCCAACACGCCGCCCGGCGCCGTCCTTGAAAACGATGCCACCGTCAGCAGCGACGTGTTCGACCCGTCGAGCAGCAACGACCACGCGCACGTCCAGACCGTCGTGACGACGGCGGGCGACCTCAGCACCAGCAAGACCGCCGTCGGCCAGAACGTCACCGGCTACGACGTGCCCAACCAGCGCTTCATCATCGAGGACCTGCCCAACAGCGTGACGGCTGGCCTGGAGCTGCGCTACGAGCTCAGCGTCCAGAACGCCGGCCCGAGCCGCAGCCGCAACGTCACGCTCCGCGACGTCCTGCCGGCGGGCGTCACGTTCCTGCGCGCGGACGGCGCCAGCTGCCGCCCGGATCCCATCAACGCCGGCACGCTGTACTGCGCGCTGGGCGACCTGCCGGCGGGCGCGCGCGCCACGTTCGACCTCTACGTCCTGGTCGACCAGGCCGTGCCCGAGGGCACCGTGCTGGTCAACTGCGTCGACGCGCTCTTCGCCTCGGCCACGCCGCCGGCGCAGCCGCCGCCGCTGCCGGGCCCGCCGCCCACCCTGACGCTCACCGACGACCCGTTCAGCGCCAACAACCGCAGCTGCAACAACACCACGGTCAACGCCGCAGCGGACGTGGGCGGCCCAGGGCCGGGCGGCGAGGGCAACGACTTCCTGGAGAAGCGCGACATCCCGGCCGAACCGCGGCTGGACCGCGCCTTCGAGCCGGACCTGGCCGTGGCCGGCCTGGAGCACCGCTACCGCATCACCTTCGGCAACGCCGGGCCCAGCACGGCGCTGGGCGTGATGATCACCGACACGCTGGACTTCAAGCAGGTGGGGATCCTGGGCGAGACGTTCCTGCGCTGCGAGGCGCTGGACCCGGACGACGTGGTGACGTGCTCGTTCGACCCGGTCACCGGCATCGTCAAGCTCGAGTCGTACACGCGCCAGAACGAGCCGATCTTCGTCGCCGGGGTGGGCGTCCTGCCGCCGGGCATGGGCTTCGGCTTCGACCTGGTCGTCCTCGTCGACCCCGGCTACCTTCTGGACGCCGACGACGTGGCCCCGGCCACCGTCTTCAACAGCGAGGCGGGCGCGCACGCCCGCAACACGGTCTTCATCAGCACGATCACCACGGACTTCCGGCCGCAGAACAACAGCGACACCGAGCGCACGCGCATCATCGCCGAGGCCGACCTCCAGCTCACCAAGAGCGACCTCGTCGGCGACGACTTCCTGTCATGCGACCCGGTGCAGCCGGGCGACCCGGTGCGCTACACGCTCACCGTGACCAACGCCGGCCCGTCCGACGCGGCCGAGGTGTGGGTGGTCGACCAGCTGCCCGCCGGGCTGCTCGTCGTCGACCCGGAGATGATCACCGTGACCGTCTCGGCCGGCGAGGTGGTGGAGGTGCGCGACGACGGCCGCATCTCGCTGCGGCTCGGCAACGACCCGAACAACGAGGGCCAGCCGGAGCTGGGCCGCCTCAACGTGGGCAGCACCGTGACGGCCACCATCGAGGTGCTGACGCGGCGCGACCTGGAGTGCGGCAGCCTGATCGCCAACGAGGCGCGCGTGGAGACGCGGCGGAACGACATCGTGTGGCCGCCCGTCATCGTGGGCCCGCCGGCCGGCGGCCCTGCCGGCCCGGTGCCGCGCGAGCCGCGCACCCCCACCCGCGACCCGAACCCGGCCAACAACCTGGCCATCGAGACGACCGAGGTGGAGTGCCCGGAGATCACGGTCCGCAAGACCATCTCGTTCGACGGCCTCTGCCCGGGCCGCGACATCACGCTGATCAACGACGTGGCGCAGCCGGTGACGTTCTGCTTCGAGATCACCAACACGGGCTCGACGTTCCTGGACGACATCCGCATCACCGACACGCTGCGCACGCGCTCGACCATGCCCACCATCATCTTCACGGACACCATCACGTTCGGCGTCGACCCCAAGGTGCCGGTAGCGCCGGACGAGACGGTCATCCGGAAGGTCACGGTCCCGCACCTGACGCGCGAGTGCGGCAACGCCTTCGATCGCGTCGAGGTCTCCGCCAACCCGGTCAACAGCGGCCGGACGGACCTCACGTGCCTGCCCATCGTCACCTCGGCGGACGAGGCGCGCATCGAGGTGCCGTGCCTGGGCGTCGACTTCCGGCTTCAGCTGCCGATCCTGGACAACACGGACTGTGAGACGTGGCTCCAGGTCCAGAACGTCGGCGACGCGCCCACCATCCCCCTGCTCGTCGTCTGGGGCGACCCGGGTGCCTGCCCGCCGCAGTCCGCGGGCCCGCTGAAGTCCGAGTGCAGCGGCCTGCTCCGGCCGGGCAGCGCGTGGAGCTTTGCCACCAGCCAGATCCCCGGCGGCGCGCACAGCGCGGTGATGTACAGCATGTCGGCTGAGGAGGTCGAGGAGCAGCCGGGACAGCCGATCCCGTTCGGCCTGTTGGTCTGCGACCGGGTCTTCGCCACGCTGCTGGGCAGCGACCTCAACTGGCTGATCTTCGACCAGGCGTACCGCGCGCGCGGTACGTACGACGGCTACGACTTCGGCCGCTACCTGAGCGAGCCGCTGGCGGTGGTGGTCAACCGCAACTGCCCCGACCCGGTGGACCCGAACCGGAGCGTCAACGCGGCCTACACCGGCGTGTCCAGCGACCTCGAGGGCGCCTACGACATCGAGAGCGGCGGCTACACGTTCTACGCGCCGCTCATCCTGTCCGACCTGCAGGGCCTGAACACCGTCTTGCACATGCAGAACTCGGGCGACCTGTGCACCAGCCTTGAGATCTGGTTCAAGGACCAGGACAACTGCCTGCGCCCGATACTGGGCGACGTCCTGAACGTGGCGCGCGGGGAGACGGTCACGTTCGACCCGGGCACCGTCGTCGGGCCGGGGTGGATCGGCAGCGCCTGGATTCGGGCCTCGCAGCCCATGGGCTTGGTCATCGACACGTTGGGCCCGAACCACTTCAGCAGCTACCTGGGCGTGCCGGGCGACGTGGCTGTCCTCGACTTCTCGCTGGGCGACCAGATCAACTACGCGCCGCTGGTATACAACGAGCACCAGGGCTGGGACACGCTGATCCAGGTCCAGAACCTGTCGGGCACGGTGGCCGCCAAGATCAAGGTCTACTTCCTGGACCGCTCCGGCGGCATCGTGACCACGCTGGTCGACTGGATCTGCCCGCGCGGCAGCCAGAGCTACTTCATCCCGGTCATCGCCAACCTGCCGGGAACGTGGGTGGGTTCGGCGCGGGTGGAGAGCCAAGAGTGGTGGACGCCGGGCCAGCCGGTGGTGGACCCGCCGCGCGTGCTCAGCGTGGTGCTGCTCGAGCGCTTCAGCGACCCGGCCCGCAGCGAGCGCCGCGAGGCCGTGGCGTACAACGCGTCGACCGAGACGCTGTACGACTGGCAGCTGGGCAACGGCAAGGGCGGCCTGGCCAGCGGCTCGGCGGTGTTCGCGCTGCCGATGATCGCCAAGGGCAACCGCGGTGTGACGTCGGAGCTGGCCATCACCAACCTGGTGCCCAAGCCGGGCTTCACGGACTTCGCGATGTACCTCTACGACCAGAACGGCCTCCTGGACTACCTCTGCCAGAAGCTGAGCCAGAAGGAGGTGGAGTACATCAACCTGGACGCCTGGGGCTGGGTCCGGCCCAACTTCCTGGGCTCGATGGTGGTCTCGGCGACGTTCTGGGAGCACGACGTGTTCGACGACCAGGGCAACTTCGTCCGCAACCTGGTCGGCCTGGGGGCCGTCGGGGTGGAGCGCATCGGCGGCACGCTGGGCGAAGCCGACGTGCCGGGCGACGAGTCCAAGGCGTACGAGAGCTTCCCCCTGTTCGACCACTTCCTGTTGGAGGAGGCGCCGGACTGCCCGTAGCGGGTGAGTGGGAGCATGGGGGGCATTGGGGGGGCATTGAGTTGGGGTGGGCGGCGACGGTGCCCAGCGATCCGGCCGATGCGCCGGGCCGATCGCCGAGGTGAATACAAACGGCCCCGAGGGAGACCTCGGGGCCGTTTGGTTTAGAACCCCGCCCGCCACATGTCGGCCAGCTCCACCACTAACCCCGCCAGCTCCGGCTCGCCGGACAGCCGCTCGGGAGATTGCAGCCGCTCGGGCCGTGTGCCCGGCCGGTACACCGTCACCGTGCGCGCCCCGGGGTCGATCAGCCAGCCGAGCTGCGCGCCGTTGGCCAGGTACTCGGCCATCTTGGCGCGGAGCGTTGCGGTCCGATCGTGCGGCGAGCGCAGCTCCACGACGAAGTCGGGGCACAGCGGCAGGAAGCGCTCGGTGGCGCTTGCCGGTAGGTTGGCCAATCGTTCGCGGCGAATCCAGGCCACGTCGGGAGAGCGCGTGGCGCCGTTGGGCAGCTGGAAGCCGGCGGACGAGTCGACGGCGATGCCCGTGCCGTCGCGGGCCGCCCAGTTCTGGATGGCGGTTGCCAGCACGATGTTGCGATGTCCCGTGGCAAAGCCGGCTGGCGGCATGACCGTGATCTCCCCCGATGCCGAGCGCTCCAGGCGCAGCGTTGGGTTGGCCTGGCAGAGCGCGAAGAACGCGTCGGCCGAGATGTGGGCGAGCGGCGATAGGTCCAACTCGATCCACGCCTCAGGGGCGGGCACCAGGTCGCGGGTTGCGGTCATAGCACCTCCGGTAGCCTGCACCACGTCAACTGGGTACTCAGACTAGTTGTCGCTCGAGAGCGCAGCTTGCAATTGCGCGAGCAACTCGGGCAGCGCGACGGTCACCGTATTCCATACGATGTCTAGATCGACGTCGAAGTAGGCATGGATGAGCCGATTGCGCATGCCGACGATATGGCCCCAAGGCAGTTCCGGAAGCGCCTCCCGCCCGCTCGGCGTCACCTTCGAGGCTGCTTCGCCAATGACCTCCATGGCGCGGGCCAACGCGAACACGAGCATCAGGTCGGAATCGAGATCCTGGCGGTCGCGCTCGCCGACGAACCCAAGCGCCGACTCGCACGCATCCCGCATGTGCTCGAGCCGGATCCTATCCTCCGGCGACATACTGCACCTCGGCATGCCGAAGGACGTCGTCGCGGAAGTAGCGTGAGAGCTCAGCCGGCGTGCGGAGGTCGACGCGGCGCCCATCGAGGAGGCGCGCCAGCTCGTCCTCCATGCCGGCGAGATCGAGTAGGGTGGGCGTGGCGGAAGGCTGGAACTCCACCAGGAGATCGATATCGCTATCCGCTCGATCCGAACCTTTCAGGTACGAGCCGAACAACGACAGCCTGCGGACGGAATGCCGTTGGCAGAACTCCGAAAGGCGGCCGGCTTCAATTGACAGTCGAAGCCGCATGTGATTCCTCCACGACGGCCGGTGCGCGGATGGCACACCGCGCTGGAGAGTATAGCCATCGTGATCCGGAGAGATGTGCGGGCGGGAAGTGCTGCAGACGGTCCCGCGCCGGAACCCGCGGATTGCGGCATACTCCCCCTTCCTCTGCCCCAGCCTCCCAAGGAGCCGCCTATGGACTACGTCAACCTCGGCCGCTCGGGCCTCAAGGTCTCGCGCCTGTGCCTGGGCATGATGACGTACGGCGACCCGGGCTGGCGGCCGTGGGTGCTGGGTGCGGACGCGGCGCGGGGGTTCGTGGAGCAGGCGCTGGCGGCGGGGATCAACTTCTTCGACACGGCCGACATGTACAGCGCGGGCGTCAGCGAGGAGCTGACGGGGCGGCTGCTGGGCGAGCTGGCGGACCGGGACGACGTGGTGATCGCCACCAAGGTGAACTTCCCCATGGGACCGGGGCCGAACCAGCGTGGCCTGTCGCGCAAGCACATCCTAAGCGCCATCGACGCGTCGCTGCGGCGGCTGGGGACGGACTACGTGGACCTCTACCAGATCCACCGTTGGGATCCCGAGACGCCGATCGAGGAGACGCTGGAGGCGCTCGACGACGTGGTGCGGAGCGGCAAGGCGCGCTACATCGGGGCCAGCAGCATGTACGCCTGGCAGCTGGCGCAGGCGCTGGCCGCATCCGAGCGGCACGGGTGGGCACGGTTCGTCAGCATGCAGAACCACTACAACCTGGTGTACCGGGAGGAGGAGCGCGAGATGCTGCCGCTGTGCCGGGCGGCCGGCCTGGGCGTCATCCCGTGGAGCCCGCTGGCGCGCGGCTTCCTGGCCGGCAACCGCGCACGCGAGGGCGGCGGCCCGACGCCGCGCGCCGCCAGCGACGACTTTGCCGAGCGCATGTACTACCAGCCCGAGGACTTCGACGTGGTCGACCGCGTGGTGGCGGTGGCCCAGCGGCGCGGCGTGTCGCCGGCGCAGGTGGCGCTGGCTTGGCTGCTGCACCAGCCGGGCGTGACGGCGCCCATCATCGGGGCCAGCAAGCCGCACCACTTGGCGGAGGCCGTGGCGGCGTTGGAGCTGAGGTTGAGCGACGAGGAGCGAGGGGAGCTGGAGGGGGCGTATCGGCCGCATGGGGTGCTGGGGCATTCGTAGACGGTCGACCCTCCCCGCTCCCTACGTCACGGCCCCGCCGCCCCCCCGTCCCGCAACAGCGCCACCGGCAGGAACGAAGTCCAGCGCGTCGGCTCGGGTTCCGGCTGCCAGCCCACCATGATCCGGAAGCGCCGCGGCGGCGAGTCGTACGCGAACTCGATGACGCCCTGCATGGGCTCGGTCAGCTCGCTCACGTCCTCGGCGCAGACCCGCATCTCCCAATCGGCGCCGTCGGCGAGGCCGCGCGGGACGTTCTCCAGCCGGAGGTTGCGGCCGTCGAGGACGCGGATGTCCAGGTCGAGCGTGCTCTCCGCGCCGCCGACCACGGCGCCGTGGACCCAGAGCCGGTAGGCGCCCGCCAGCAGCGGGTCCGACGCGTAGAGCAGCGAGGTGCCCAGGCCGCCGATGCCCTGCGCGACGAGCGCATCGTCCTCCAGCGTGAACAGCCCGTCGCCGTTGGCGTCGCGCATCAGGTAGAGGCCCACGGCGTCGTCGGGCTCGGTGTCGGCGACGATGTAAACCGCGTCCGCGCCGCCCTCGCCGATGACCAGGTCGTGCGCGATGGCCGACGTCGACGGGTCGGCCGGGTCGTCCGCGGAGAGCGGGACGCTGATCAGACGGGTGGGCGTCATCAAGCCCCGGGCGTGGACGGATAGCACCGGCATGTCCAGCTCGCTGGTGAACCGCACTGGGGCGCAGGCGTCGCCAACCAGCTCGACCCGCGCGGGGAACTGGCCCACGCGCTGCCCGACGGCGTTTCGGTTGCGCATGTAGCGCACGCGGGCCGCGTCCTCGCGATCGCGGATGAACGTCAGGTCCACCGAGGGCACGATCAGCGATGCCGGCCGCGCGCCGAAGACGTCGCCGAAGGCGTAGCCGAGCGGGATGTGATCGCCCATCATCAGCGCGCCGCCGGGGACGTCGGTGAAGTCGAGGCTCAGCGTCTCGCCGGTGCGGGTGACGGACGCGGTCCAGGGCCAGCCCAGGAGATCCATCATGCTGTAGGTGCCCACGTGGTCATCCCACGCCTCGGGCGGCTTCTCTTCGGTGTCGGTTGGGATCATCTCGATGCCGGCCAGCGTCTGGACGGCGCAGGCGGCGGCGTTGTCCAGCGAGCGGATGGTGTTGGCCAGCACGGACACCACGATCCCGCGCTCGGGGACCCAGAAGAGCTGCGACGCCCCGCCTTGGAGGTTGCCACCGTGGTCGTAGACCACGACGCGCTGGTCGGGCGCCGCCGCGTCGCGCCAGTCGGTGACGAAGATGCCGTAGCCGTAGTCCATCCACGGCAGGTAGCCCTGGTTCACGTGCCGGGCCTGCATCGCCGTCTTCGAGGCGGCGGAGAGCACGGCGTCGTCGCCGGCCTGCATGAGGAGCGCCCACGTGACCATCTCCGTCGGCGTTGAGAAGGCCGTGCCGGCGGGGCCGAGCCAGGGGATTTGCCAAACCGTGGGGTCGAGCGGCTGCGCGCCGGTGTAGCCGGTGGCGTAGTTGCCGCTGGAGATGACCTCGGACGCGTCCAGCGTGGTCAGCGGCATCCCGGCGGGCTCCCAGACGCGCTCGGCCACATAGTTGGCGAAGGGCATGCCACCGACGCGCTCGACCACGGCGCCGGCCAGGCTGAAGCCCGGGTTCGCGTAGTTCCAGAACGAGCCGGGCGGCGCGTAGAGCGGTAGCGAGTACGCGCCGGTGGTCTGCACCCAGGTCTGGAGCGGCATGCCCAGGTCGTTGACGAAGTACTGGTCGATCAGACCCGTCTGGTGGCTGAGCGCGTGGTGCAGGGTGATGTCGTCGGCATCCCAGGGATGGCCCAGCCGGTACTCGGGCAGGTACGTGCCCAGAGGGGCGTCCAGCGCGACTGCGCCGTCCTCCACCAGCTGCATCACGGCCGCCGCGGTCATCATCTTGGTCGTCGAGCCGATCCGGAACAGCGTGTTGGGGTCGACCTCGCCGCCCGCCGCCTGGTCCCGCACCCCGTAGCCGCGCGTGAAGGTGATGGCGCCGTTCACGGCCACCGCAATCGACGCCGCCGAGGTGTCGTCGGCCGTGGTGTCGGGGTTGCCGGCCATGTCGTCCCGCATGCACTGGTCGATCACGGCCCACGGGTCGTCGTCCTGCGCGTCGGCACGATCGGTCGCGTCCGCCACCCAGGCGTTGATGGCGCCGGCCCGGAGCGCCGCTGGCGCCGGCTCGGCCAGCACTTGGCGCAGGGGCGACGGGCCGGGTATGGCCGGCGAGGCGCCGAAGGGCGAGGAGTCGAGGGACGCGGGGAACGGCCGCGCCACTGCGCTGGACGCCGTCGGCGCGCCGCCTTCGGCCGGATCGCCGGCCGCGGCCGGGCGGCTCAGCGCGCCCAGGGCCACGCCGGCGCCGGCGAGGACGAGGCCGGCGGCGGTCAGGGAGGCGATCCGGCGGGCGATGGAAGTTGGGGCGGGCAGGGGGCGCATGGGGCATTCCTCAGGCGCGGCGCGTGGCGCGTGGCGCGTGGCGTAGGGTGCGAGTCGGTGCGGGATTCGGACGGGGCCGGCGGCGGCAGGGGCCGGAGCGTACCACGGATGGTGGGCGGGGGGGAGGTGGGGGGCCTCGGCAGCACGTGCACGGCTTGATGCGACTTCCCTGCCGGCGCGGAGCGGCCGTCGTGCGGACGATGAGGCCGGAAGAGATGTTGGGGTGAGGGCGGGGCGCGGCGACGACTCGGGCCGATCCTGGCTGCCGTGGGCGGGCCGCGGTTGGATCGTCGTTCGCGAGGACGAGCCGAGCGTGCCATGCCGCGCGTCGGCGCAGGCCGACGCCTGGCCAAGGGCCACGGAGCACCGAATTCATTCGGTGCCTCGTCGCCCGGTCCGCCGCCTGCCCCGCGTTGGCCCCCCCACCCGCCCGCGCTACCATGCCCAGGCGCGATCCACCGCGCGCCGCGCGCCGCACCCACCTTCGTCGAGCCGCGATGCCCGCACCCCCAGCTTTGTCCACGGACCGCCTTGCCGGCAACCTGCGCCCGGCCGATCTCCGGCGCCAGAACCCCTGGTGGCGCGGCGAGGCGCAGCCGCGCCTGCCGGAGGCGCGGCGCTGGCTCTTCGACAAGCTGTACGCGCGCATCGCGCGGCCGCTGGCGCCCGTGCTGCTCGTTCGTGGACCGCGCCAGGTGGGCAAGACCACCCTGCAGGGGCAGCTCATCCAGCAGCTCCTGGCCGACGGCGTGTCGCCCACGCGCATCCTGCGCGCGCAGTTCGACGACCACCCGTCGCGCGGGCGGTCCGCCCACGTCGTCCTCGACCTGGTCTACTGGTACGAGGAGCACGTGCTGGGCGAGCCGTTCAACGAGGCGGCTCGGTCGGGCCGGCCGGCGGTGCTGTTCCTCGACGAGGTCCAGAACCTGGTCGACTGGGACGTGCAGATCAAGCAGCTGGTGGACCACCACGACGTGGTGTTGGTGGTCACCGGCAGCTCGGCGCTGCGCATCGGCCTGGGCCGAGACAGCCTGGCCGGGCGGATCCAGTCGTTCGACCTGGGCACGCTGCGCCTGTCGGAGATCGCGGCTCTTCGCGGTTTCGGCCCGCTCCCGCCGATGCAGGCGGACAACGGCTGGACCGAGTGGCTCGAGCCGGGCTTCTGGCGCGCGCTGTCCGCGCACGGCGCCGCGCACTCCGGGGCCCGCGACGCTGCGTTCGCCGCGTTCGACGAGCGGGGGGCCTATCCCCGCTCGCAGACGGCGGCGGACGTCCCGTGGCCGGAGGTCGCGGACCAGCTGAACGACACCGTGGTCCGGCGGGTCATCCAGCACGACCTGCGCCTCGGCGAGCGAGGCCGCAAGCGCGACCCGCAGCTCCTGGAGGAGGTCTTCCGCCTGGCCTGCCGCTACGCGGGTCAAAGCCCGAGCACCACGACGTTGGCGCGCGAGGCACAGGCGCGGCTCGGCGCGAACGTGGGCGCGCAGCGCGTGCGCCACTACCTGGAGTTCCTGGATTCCAGCCTGCTGATCCGGATGGTGCCGCCGCTGGAGATGCGCCTTAAGAAGCAGCGCGCACCGGGCAAGCTGTGCCTTTGCGACCACGGCGTCCGCGCGGCGTGGCTCCAGGAGGACATCCCGCTGGCACCGGAGCGCTTGGATCGGGCAGAGGGCCTCGCAGAGCTGGCGGGCCACCTGGTGGAGAGCATCGTGGGCTACTACACGCTGTCGCTGACCGGCCTGGACGTGGCCTACTTGCCGGTGCGCACAGGCCAGGCCGAGGTGGACCTGGTCCTGAGCATCGGCACGCAGCGCATCCCGATCGAGATCAAGTACCGGCGCCGAGTCGATGCGCCGCGCGACGTGGCCGGTCTAACCGCGTTCCTGGGCCAGCAGGCTAACAACGCGCCGTTCGGCCTGGTGATAACGCGCTCGGACACGCGCGTCCCGCCGCTGGACCCGCGCATCGTGCCCATTGCGCTGCGGGACTTGCTGCTGGTGCGGTAGGGGGAGGGCCTTCATCGACGGGCGGAAGGGCATTCGGACTAGCGCTCGCCCATGCTCCGACGCGTTCTCCGTCAGCGCGGTTCGTACGCGGTTGGATCCAATCGAGTGATGCCTTCAAGGCCCTCGAAGTGGCCGTCGGCGGTGACGATCCTCCGAGCGGGCTCCCGCAACGGGTGTTCGCGCCCGGCGGCGTACATCGGGATGTTGCTGTCCAGCAGCACGGGTTCGGTCAGCCGACGCATGGCTCGCGTCCTCGATCGTACGGTTACGGTGTACGGTACCGGACAACATCATAGCGTGGCGGCGGCGTGCTCGGCCAGCGTGGGAAAGAGCCTCGCGCACTACGCCTGCCCAGCGCAGCTTGCTTCCGCGATCCACGAGTCCTTGAAGAGGAGCAGCACCTCACGCCGCCATTCACTCACGCGCCGCTGCAGCGTTCGCAGCTGCCCATCCCCGAAGCGCTCGGGATAGGTGTGCTGCGCGTTGCCCTTGGAGCGATCGGGGAGACAGGTGGTTTTCTCGTTCCAACTCCGGATAGCGCGCCGGAGATGCGCGAGAACCTGCATGAGATCACCTTGCGGTTCGATCGCAGCGCACTTCAGGGTCTCCGCCCGGACGGTCCCTAGCGACATGCCCGAACATGGTCGACGCGGCCCCACCCTTCCCTGCGATGATCGCATCCAGCGGCAGGTCCAACCCCGGCCGCTCGGCCGTCACGGTCCGATGCGCTTCAGCGTGCTCAGCCGATCGAAGCCCTGGTCGAAGGAGATCACGCGTCGATCGCCGCTCCGCTCTACCAGCGCTGCGTGGTAGCAGTCGGGGTAGGTGAGGGGCGTGGTGGTGAAGAGCTCGAAGACGCGTCGGAAGAGGCGCTTGCGGGGAATCTTCAATCCGGAGAGCTCGATCAGGGGGAGTAGAGCGACCGCGGCTTGCTGCCGCCCGAACCCGTAGATCCGGACCAGGACGTAGACCGCCTCGGCAACCACCAGGTGGCTGGTCCAAGCGCTGCGCGAACCCGTCTCGAGGTCGACGACCAGCGCGCGGCACCTCGGGGATTGCTCGGGATGGTCGCCGGCCAGGTGACGGACGAGGACGTTCGTGTCGAGAAAGGGCAGCGCCTCGGTCATTGGTTGCGGTCGGGCAGAGCCAGGCCCTGGGCAGCGTCTTCGGCGAGGCCTTTCTCGAATTGGTCGCGCATAGCGTCCAGCCCTGCTGGCTTCCCGCCGTGGCCGTTGGCCACGCCGTAGGTCGCCTCGGCCACAGAGGGGGCGGGCCGAAGGATGGCCTCCCCGTCGTGACCTTCGCGGATCGACAGCGCGATCTTGTCGCCCACGTTGATGTTGAGCGCACGGCGAATCTCCGCGGGGACGGTGATCTGCCCCTTCCGGGTGACCACCGTGAACAACACTAGGCTCATCTCGTGCTCCCGTTCTCTTGTCGGCCAAATGATTGGTAGTACCAGTGTATCAGTGGTACTACGTCGCGACAACCTTGCCGCGGCCGTCGCCTGCTCACGTCGATGCGGTGTCGGTCATGATCAGTCTACGGACGCGGATAGGCTAAGTCGAGCGGCCCGCGCCACGTCGATGGCGCAGGTGGCGCAGGTGGCTGGCCTTGATCCGCGCGGCGGACACCACGCGGTCGTCGGTCGACGGTCATGAGCGCCCATGCATCAAGGACGACGCTGTTCGTCACGCTCGATCTCGATCATCGACCCTGAGTCGAGGCCGAGCGACGATCAAAGGCTCTTAGGGATGACCAGCTGTCTTTTGGATGACAGACGAACGCGTCGGCTGAGATGGCGATCCGCGGCGACCAAGCATTGCGACGACCTCAATCGCGGCATATCCTTCCTGCGATCCCTCGGCATCACCCGGCGATCCACGGAGCCGCCATGGCCTTCCCGGTACGGTCGACGCCTTGCACCCCCTCCGAGTACCTCGCCCTTGAGCGCGCAGCGAGCGTCCGCAGCGAGCTCATCGACGGGCGGGTCGTCGCCATGGCCGGCGCCAGCCGTGCCCACAGCCTCATCGCGATCAACCTGGGGCGCGAGGTCAGCGGCGCGCTGCGCGGCCAGCCGTGCGAGACCTACGACAGCGACATGCGCGTGAAGGTGGCGGACACGGGCTACGTGTACCCCGATCTCACCATCGCGTGCGGCGAGGCCCGTTTCGAGGACGACCATCTGGACACGCTGGTCGACCCGACCGTGATCTTCGAGATCCTGTCGCCGTCCACCGAGGCCTTCGACCGGGGCGAGAAGTTTGCGCGGTACCGGCGCATCGGCTCGCTGCGCGAGTACGTGCTAGTGTCCCAGGACCGCGCGCGCGTGGAACGCTACGCGCGTGCCGGCGATCTGTGGGTGCTCGCGGTCGTCGAGGGCCTGGACGGGGTGCTGGCGCTGGAGTCCGCGCCGTGCCGCATCCCGCTGCGCGCCGTGTACGAGCGGGTCGCGGTCGCGGAGGGGGGCTGAGGGGGGCATCGGCCAGACTCAGCGGCCGACGCGGTCGCCGAGCAACGGCGCTAGGTATGGCCGTCGGCCGGACGATGAGGCGGCACGAGGTGCCGTGGTGAGTGCGGGGCGCGCACACTCAGGGGCTGTCAGGCAATAATCTGGGCGATGCGGCCGCCGCTGCATCCGGCAGGGCCGTCCGCTGCTCCTCGTGAATAGCGCTGCGGCTATGCACTCGTCGCATCGAACGCCCCTGCCGGCGCATCGGCGCCCTCGGTCGCACCATCTTATTGCCTGACAGCCCCTCAGTCCCGGCGTCCGCCTACGAGCCCGCGTGGTTGCCCGGCGAGGCGCGGAACGCGTCGTAATGCCGCGCGAGGCGGGCGACGAACTCCGGATCGGCCAGCAGCTGCTCCGCCACCGCGTCCATGACCAGGCCCGCGTATGGTGGCTGCACGTCGGTCGGCTCGAGGATGGGCCCTTGCATGACCGCGATCTCGGCGGGCGTGGCGCGCGGGTTGCCCATCCAGCGCTTGAGGTGCCGCGCATCCGCCCAGCTGTAGTTGATGACGGCCGCTGGCGGCTGATCCGCCGCGACCTTGACGACGAGGAGCACGCGCCGGCAGTCGCACCTGGGGTCGTTGCAGTAGAGCTCGATGACGGGGCGCCTGCAGTCATGTACGCCGGGAACGCCCCGCAGGTCCACGTAGCTCATCTCGTCGAGTGCCAGCGGGAGGCACCGTAGGTGTAGGGCTGTATAGCCGCGACGCGTGCCCTGGTCGTGCCCTGCCCACGTCGCGAGCTTGCCCAAGGACTCGAGCCGGTCGATCAGCTCGCTCAGTACCCCGTCGCGTATGGCATCGAGCTTCGATTGCACGTCGCGGCCGAAGCCGAGGGGCGCGACGAGCTCGAACCCGCGGGGGCCCACCGCGCGTTCGAGCTGCGTCATGATGGCCGTGGGATCTTCGAACGGACCGACGACGTACATCGGCCGCCCGTCCAGCCCGCCGACGGCGATCGCCGTCGCGGTGCCAGCGGGATCGATGCCGTCGAGGACGCTCCGCGCGGCGCTCGTAGGCCAGCACATCGCGCTCGCGCTGGAGTTGGGCGCTCTTGACGCCCAGGCACTTCAAGTCGACCAGGAACGTGCCGATGGCGACCCTTCCATTCGTTGGATGCCGGCGGACGACGACGACGGTGACCAAGCGCGCCAGGTCGTACCACGTCTCGTTGACCATGGCGGCGTGAACGGGCCAGTCGGCCATGGTGTGCCACCGGGTGGGTCCGAGTGCCTGAGCGCCCGACGCAGCCGATGCCGACGGCGCGAGCGATTCAGCCGGTGCAGACGACGCGAGCGGTGCGTGGGCTGCGAGCGGGCGCGGAAAGCTGGGCGGCTTGGGGCGAGCACCGGGCTTGGCGGTGCGCTTGGATCGCCGAGTCTGACGGGCACCGTTGGAGTGGTTGGTCGAGGGCATCTCGGGGGCCTTCGAGGGGGGCCTATTGAGTGGCAAGGCTCTGCGCCGCGCGTGGCGGCGTCGGTCGGCTCCGCGGTGTACGAGCGGGGGAGGTCAACCGGGCACAGGGTGGACGAACGGGTGCGTGGTGTCAAGTGGTCCGCGGGGCGAGCGCAGTCACCTGGCGACGGTGGCCGCCAGCTCGTCCGCCAGGCAACCCAACCGCATTTAATCGGCTGCCGGCTCAACCCAGCGCACGATCTTGCCCGTGCGGTCGGGCTTGGGGGTGGTCTTCAACTGCTCGATGATAGCGACATAAGCGTACACAGACTGACGGGCAATCCCGTGCTCTCGCGTGAGGATGTCGCGCAGCTCGGCCAGGGGCATCTCTTGGCCGGGTCGGTCGATGAGCGTTCGGCGCGCAATGTCCCGAACGCGGTCCACCTGCCCCTTCGCGCGCGCCCTCACGAGACGCAGTCTTGCTGGCCTATCGAGAAGCGGCATCAAGCGCGCCAAACCCCAGCGTCCGCCTTCGCGCCTGGAGAAGCGGTCTTCCATCGAGAGATACGCGAGGACCGAGTTGATGCTCACGGGCCGGCGTTGGACGATCCAGGCGTGGATCTCATCCGGTGACATCGGTCGATCGTGTTCGATCAGGCAGCGCTCCATGAGGTCGAAGACCGTCCCGGTCTCGACGCCCTCCCAGGCGCTAAGGGCCCAGTAACCGCTCCGCCCGATGGGCAGGAAGCGACCAGCGGCCGAAATCTGGTTGCTCAGGTTCGGGCGCTTGATGGGCTTGCGACCGCTCAACACCGCCAAGTCGTTGAGATGGCGATGGAGCTCATCGAGATGAAGCGGTTCGCCTGCTCTCTGCAGGGCGCGCTCGACCTGCAGCATCCGGTGAAGGGCCTTCGATAGGCCTTGGTAGCGTCCGTCCGGGAGCGCTTCGATGGTGCTGCACAGATCGGCATGCGCATGGACTAAGGGGACGGTGATCCGTGCGTCTCGCGGCACCGCGCTGTTGATTGCGTCCGCCAGCTCCTGGGCCGTGAGGGCCTCCAGGGTCCGCTGCGTCAGCTGCTCATGCAGCTGCCCAACCCGCCGCCGAATGCCGTTTCGCAGGGCCTTGTCGTCCAGGGCCCAGACCGGGGCAAGGCTCTTGAAACCCATGGCAATCTCGGCGATACCGCGCAGGCGGGCAAGCAACGCCACGATGGGGTCGAGGCTGCCGCTGTCGTCGTCCAAGATGGCGCATGCGCGCTGCGCAAACCGATCGCCGCGCATCGGCGTGCGGGCGACGTCGGCGAAGAGGTCGTTGAGCTCTCGGAGGCACGTGGTCACCCTTGGGTGCAGCCGCGTCGCGGCCACGCGCGTCTCGGGGCGGTCCAACCACTCGCCGACGACGTGCAGGGTCCGCGTTTCCATCTGCCGGATGCGCTCGCGGGTGACGCCTTGCGCGTCGCCGAGCCCCGCCAGCGTCATGCGAGGGGCGCCAGCGAGCCCGAAGCGATGCTGGAGAACCGACCAGTAATGCTCGGGGAGCCTCGACTGTGCCGCATGGCGCATCGTTGCCGCGATCGCCTGCCCCAGCGGCATGTGGCCGCCTGCCACGCTCCCTGCGGGGATCACGGTGAGGCCTTCGCTCTGCCAGTGGTCGGCCAAACCGTCTGCGTCCAACCCGGTTGGTACGGCTGCCAGCAGCTCGATCGTGGCCAGGAGCTCGTCGCAGAGCATGGGGTCCTTGGCCAACAGCCTCCAGAGGCGGTCTGCGTCGTCGGGCGACAGCCGCGCCAAGCCCCCCACGGTGTGATCAGGGCACAACGCGATGAGGGACGCTGGCCACCGGACGTCCTTGAGGGTTGTGGCGTGGAGGTCATCCCGCGCGGCTAGCGCGGCAAGCGCCGTAAGCCACCGGCTGCGGCTACCGAGCGTGGTGACGAAGTCCCGCGCCATCTCGATGAGGCTCACGTGCACCAAGCGCAGCGTTGTGTCGTCGAACGTGCGGCGCCCCTTCAGCCGGAGCCCCTCGCTGAATAGCGCGCCAACAAACTGCAGGTTCGGCGTTGCGCGCAGCGCCCTCTTGGTGGCGCGATCCAGGCTCAGGTGGGCGACGGGCTGGTCGTAGAGTCGCTTGGCCAGGATGGCCCGCTGGTCGAACGGCAGCTCGACCCACGGCGTTGCATCGTAGTCCTTGAGCTCCGCCACGCTACGAATGGCGCGCTCGAACAGCTCATCCTCGCCGTCGTGCTTGACGATGGGGGCGATGGCGGCATAGCGCGCAAACAGGGGATGCAAAGCCGCATGCGTCTGGAACAGGGACTGGATGCCCAGGTTGCGAACGGACCGGATCTCTTCGCCGGCCAGCATGAGCTCGCCAACGTCGGCATACCACCGGCTCCGCCGAAAGCAGTTCATGGCGCGCACGCCCAGCGGCAACGACTCAATCCCAATGCCGGAGTACAACGCAGCCGCCGCGGCCCGTTCCGAGCGCGGGCGCTGGAACCAGAGGGGGCCTTCGGATCCTTGGTCGTACGGGGTCACCTGCGGGCAGGGCGCATACTGCGCGATGCCGGCGACGGAAGCTGGTGCAGCCGCTCGCGTCTGGCTTGGAAACGCATTCCTGGCCTCATGGCACGTTCTCCTGAACGTCGTCGATGAGACGGCGCCGGTGACTTTACTCGTGAGGCAACGACTTTGCCAGGGTGCGGCCAAGAGCCGTCCGTTGTGCATTCGTCCGGCGATCCGGGCGGAAGCCATATCGTCATGCAGCGGCGCACGGCCAAGACGACGATCACGATGACGGTGCCGGGTCACGCCGGGCGGCGCATTGGGACGCTTCGCTCCATCGTTCGCCAATCGGAGGTGCCGCGCTCCGTCATCGAGGAGTGAGGCGCTCGGTGTGCGGACCAGGCTCACTGTCGCACCGGGCTCACTGTACAGTGCAGCTGAAGCGCACGCCTGGGTAATCCGGCCTTTCCCCATGCTCTAGACGCTACGGATGGCATGCCATCCTTCTCCAATTGCCTAGCCGAATCCACCGCACTGCGCATGCTTTCTGACGCGAGCATGGAGCCGGTCCTTCGCTGTGAGCGGACCAGCTCAGCGCTTGGCCGCCTCGATTGTCGTGGATGGGAACCTCTAGGCGGCCGCCGGCCCAAGGCACGCCGCGTGGCGGGCGCTCCCTGCGCCCAACCAACCGCCATCGCAGCGTGCTGAGGTTGTTAGCGCATGTCCGGCCGCAGCGAACGACGCGTGGATGGGTCCTTGCGCCCATCGAACGACCTGGCGGGCAGTGGTAGGCGCCATCAGCGGGCGCCCGAGGACGCTTCGGGACCACCAACCCGCGCTGAGGGCATTCCGATTCCCTGGCGCAAACGGCGATCCGCGGCGCCCGCACGAACGCCAGCCTGGTGCCGCGACCAGGATCGGCCGCGCGACGACGTCGGCATAGCTGGCGCCGGCGCGAGCGGGGCGTAGGAACTGGGGACGGCCGGCGGAAGTCGTGGGGCCTTCGACAGCAGCGGAACCACCGACAGCGGCCGAGCCACCGACAGCAGCCGAGCTTTCGGGCCACGCTGGGGCAAATGCCGGCGCCCCGCATGCCGACGTCGCCGCGTCCGGGTCCGCGTGCTCACGCGCATGCGCGGCCCTCCGCTTGGCCATGGTCTTGCCCGGCACCCAGCCGGCCGTGCGATCGATCGCCCAGCATATCCGGAACGGCAGCTGGACGGCGTTCGGGAAGCACGCGTCCAGCGCCGCCCAGATCCCCAGCCGGTGGTCGCCGGAGACCAGCATGGGCGACGCGAGATGGCGCCGCTCCAGATCGCCCAGCAGGTCCTGCCACCACACCCCATCGTCCGCGAAGCCGTGGCCTACGGCGATCACCTCGGCCGTCCCATCAGCGGTCTGGCCGACGAGCACGAGGCAGGCGGCGCGGTTGGCCCTCGCGTCGCCGCGCTCGGTGCTCGTTCCACCGTCGCCCACCCTGCCGGCCCACACCTCGCTGAAGGTCGTCCCAGCAAGATCCCGCTCGAGCCATCGTCGGCACTCGGCCGCCCACGCTGCGTCCAGCCGCCGCGCGACCCCGTCCGGGATGCTTGCGGCTGCTGGACCGACCATGGCGCGCAGCACCGCCTGACCCGACGCGATGGCGCCCGCGCCAAGCCCGCGAAGCGCCAGCTCGGGCAGCGCCACCGCCAACCGAGGGCTGGTGCGGGCGTACGTGGGCAGGATCGCGCTCTGGAAGGCGGTCCCGCCAGGGCGAACCAGCACGCGCGGCGCGCGGATGCACAGCGTCCCGGCGACGGTGGCCACATGCCGCTCCGTGCCGAGCCCGTTGCGAACCACGAGCGCGCGCCCCGCGTCGTCGCGCAGGCCGCGGTGGCGCTCGACGTGGTCGTCGGCTTCGGCGTGCAGGGCGAGCTGGAGGAGCCGCTGGGCGTGGTGGCGAACGAGCGTGTTCAGCGCGCTGCGGGCGAACGACGGCATGTGTGGCCCTTCCAGCCAGGCATTGCCGTTCGGTCCGGTCGTTCCGGTCGTTCCGGTCGTAGCCATGAGCGCGGCCTCCTGGTCGTTGGCCGATCGATGGTGACCGGCGTGGTCAGCAGTAGAACGACGGTGGCCACGACGAGGTTCCCGAGCGGGTCCTAGTACCCGACCACATAGGTAGCCCGTTGTTCTCTGGTAGGGGCGCACGGCCGGGCGCCCTCTTCGGGTTCGCACGCAGAGAGGGCGCACGGCCGTGCGCCCCTACACCAGAATGATCATCGGGTAGGTTGAGCTGTCGGAACTCCACCGGGCTGATGACAGACCGTCCGAAGGTGCGGTTCCTATCAAGCCCGATGGAACCCACTCGAAATATCTGTGGTCGAGTGCTAGTCCTACAGCGGAACCCAGGTCGCACGGCATTGGCCCAGCGACGTCCCCACCCTGGGACCGCCGGCTTACAGCAGGCCGCTTCGCCGAACCAAGCTGAGTGCCGGCACGATGCCCGCGATCCCAGCTCCAGAGTGGCTCCGCGGCCCCTTGGCACGCAGGCGTCCCTTGGCCTCGTCGGCGCCACAGGCGGTCGCTTCGCGCTGGTCGGCGTGGCCGCGGGCGCCTTGCCTTCTCCATCCGTTGCCGCTACCGTCGCCCCCCCCCCCGGCAAGCGGCGAGCCGAGATCTCGCGCGCACAACCGAATCGAGGTGGGTACCGTGATCGCGGCGACCGAATCCAGCCCGACGCTGCGCTTCTGCGCCGTGTTTGTGGACTTCGAAAACGTGTACTACACGTTGGCCAACAGCACCGTCCCGAGCGCCGACACGCCCTTGGACCAGGCCATCGAGCTGCTGGCCAACCTGCGCCCGCATCTGCGCGACGCCTTCGGAAGCACGCTCGCCGTCGGTCGCGCCTACGGTGACTTCGACCGCATCGGCGGGGCGCAGGGGCAGCTGCAGCTGCTGGGCTTCAACCCGCGCTTCATGGTGGCCACCAGCCGCAAGAACTCCTCGGACATCCTGCTGTCCATCGACGCGATCGAGACCCTGCTGACGCGCCCCGAGCTCGACATGTTCGTCATCGTCGGCGGCGACCGGGACTACCTGCCGATCGTGCTCAGGATGCGCGAGCTCCTGAAGCGGGTCCTGGTGGTGGGCTTCCACTCCACGACCAGCGGCGACCTGCGCGTCGTGATCGGCGAGGACAACTTCATCCCGGCCGATTCGCTGCTCCCGCGGCGCGCCGAACCGCCGGCGCCCGAGAAGTCGAACGGCGGCCTGCTGCCGGCCTCGCCGGTAGCGCCCGTGACGCCGTCAGGCGTGGGTCGGGCGCCCTACTCGCCGACGACCTATTCCCCGTCCGTCGACCCGAACGACGAAGAGGTGTGCATGAGGGAGTTCATCCTGGCCTCCTACCGCCACGGCGAAGAGGTGTGGCTCGGCCCCTTCCTCCGCAACCTGAGCGAGAAGCTGACGCACCTGGACCACCGAGGGCGCACGGAGCTGCTGAGCCGGCTGGTGGCGCGCGGGGCGATCACCATCAGCAAGCTCGAGGGCGTGCAGGGTCCATACTCGGTCGTCAAGATCAACTGGAACGACCCCTGGGTACGCGAGGTGGCACCCGATCCGGCGTAGGCGCAGGAGACGGAATGGCCTGGGCCGGATCCGCGACCACCGTCAGCCTGTCGATCGTCGCCCCTGACGGCGTGACACATCGGCAAGGCCAGGCGGAATTCTGCTGCCCGCCACTACCAGATCGGTGACCCTGCGCCCGCCCATCCGTCTGCAATTGCCTAGCAGCCTGTTGGCAATTTGGCGGATGCTAGCCCTTCGCGAGCATGGCAGGCTGATCTTCTACCGTGCCGCGCTGTCCGGCCGCTCGCGCTCCGACGGGAAACCGCGGTCCAAGCTGAGGAGAGGATATGGCCTGGCGCATCCTAGCCGAGAAATGGCATCGGGCCGTGGGTTCCACTTTGGGTTTCGTATTTCTAGCTGCCCTGGCAGCCGCATGCAGCACTTTGCAGCGGGGCGGGGGACAGAATGCGGAAACGGAGAATGCTGACACCAGTCAGGCCGACCCTGTCGCGAGCCCAGTCTTCTCGAGCGCTGGGTCGGCCAGCGTGGGCTTTGCCGGCGGTATGGTCTCCATGGCCGGCATCTCGCTGGAAATACCGCCCGGTGCCCTCGGCGCCTTCGAGGAGATCCCGGTGGAAATCCAAGCCTCGACCCAGAACGTAGCCGTTCCAGAGTTCATGGCCGTTGTGGGCGGCGTTCACGACATCGGCCCCGAGGGGACCATGTTCGCTGAGCCCGTCCGGGTGAGCTTGCCTATCCCGGATGGCGCCGATCCCGAAGACCTCCTGGGCATCATGACCGAAGACGCCGAAACTGGCTCGTGGACGAGCCTGTCCAGCGTCGTGGACGCCGGCGGAGACACGATGTCGGCCGTCACGACGCACCTCTCGCCCTTCGCGATCGTCGGCGGGCGTAGGGCGGCCGCCGCTTGGGGTGGCTGGGTGCGAGTTGCCAACCCCTACGTGAAGGGCACGGCGTCCTTCCCCGGGTCCGGCCTACCGATGCACCTCGAAAACCTCCTGTGCTTTACCAACTATGCGCCCATCAATTTGGATCATCTCGTTCGGCCGGCGTGGGATGTGGTGGTTGCCACCGCGAGTTGGGGCTGGACGACCGCGGAGCGGCCCAAGACCGTCGAGTACTGGCTTCCCGCCGGTACCTACAGCGTAGAGCAGTCGATCTTCGCCTCGGAGATCAACACGAACCCCCTCCATTCCCCCGACGTGGCATGGTGGACCCGGCCGGTGACCTCTTTCATTGTTGCCGCCGGCGAGACGATCGCCTTCGAGGACTACCCACCGCCGCCCCTCCCCCCGGCCGCGGACACGGGCTTTGTTGCGACTCCCAACTCGTGTGCCCGCAGGTGGTCCCCCCTGGCCGGGTCCGCGGTGGACCCCTTCGCCGAAGCCGACGACGGCCCTGCGGCCGATCTGGCACGGGCGACGCCCACCACCATTGCGGCGGACCCAATCGAGGTGCCCCCGGCGGCCGACACCGGCGCCGTAGGGTGGTTTCTCACGAGCGTTGAGCCGTCCCAGACAGTCGCGGATGACGGCGGGTGCTACCACGGAGCCGAGGTGATCGTGGGCGGACTGACGGCCAGCACGTTCATGCGTTGCACGGCCACCGGACCAACCATCGATGTGTGGAATCGTAGCGAACATGAGTGGTCGGCTGCGCCGCCCGAGCATCTCGGGGCCGGGGACCAGCTCCGGATCACGGGCACAACCAGCATGGAGGGAACCTACCACACGGGCGGTATGACCGGCTCAGGCTCCACCTGGGTCAGGATCGACCTCGATCCCGGAGGTGGACCGTATGCCGGCTACGCGTGGGCCAACGCCCACGAGTTGGACACCCCCGTCAGCGCCCTGAACGACTTTTCCATCCCTTCTGGCGCCGAGGGGAACCGGATGTACATCATGCTGAGCTTCCAAGGCCCTGGGGGCTCGGGGCGGACGACCTACGCCTACGAGTGGCAGGGCCCCTAGCGCGAGCGTCGTCGATCTCGCAGTCCAGCCTCCGTCGCGCGTCGGACGACGTCGTCATAATTGTCGTTGCAGCGAACGACCATCAGCTCCTGGTCACCTCCGTACAAGGTGATGGTCCGCTGCTGGTCGTCTGCCGCGACCGCGTCTACCTCACTCCAGGGCACGCTCACTGCGCTCGACCCGCGGGCGAGGAGCCCCACGCCCATGAAGGTCGGTTTGCCCGACAACAGAAGCAGCCAACGAACGACGTTCATGTACTTCAGGAAGCCGGCGCTCTCTTCCTTGAAGCCGATGGAATCCACCGTATACCGCGTCGCGATGCGTCCGCGTAGCAGCCCCACGATTACGAAGGCGTAGAGGAAGAGGATCAGCGCTGCGATCAGCAGCACAGCCCTAGTAACCCACCAGAACTCATCACGATCCACGGGCCACTCAAGTGCCAGAAGCAGGCCAAAGAGCACGAGCAGCGGGAAGACGATGACGAACGCGAGCTGCTTGGCCACCAGAGGATCGCGCCAAAAGCTGACATGCGTAACCCAACTGAGGGTGGGAGAGGACGAATCGGCGCCAGCATCACTCTGGGACAGAGGGTTTATGATGCTCACCTCCAAGCTGCTGAACCCCCCGGCGTGAGCGGCCCACGCGAGTTGTCCGAGCCCTGCGCAGGCAGTTTGCGCGGCGGCATCTTGCTTGTCAACCTGGGCCGGCGCTGGGCCGTGGACAGCAGCGCCTAGCCCAACACCGCCCCCACGCTATACACTCAGCGCATGGCCACCATCGACGCCATCCGCTCTTCCACCGTCCGCGAAGCGCTGCACGCCCTCCGGTACGACAAGATCCTGGCGGACAGCCCGCTGCTCCAGACGCGGTTCATCGACGAGGCGCTGCGAGACGAGGGCCACGGCGACAGCCTGGAGATGCGCGGGTGGTGCCTTCGGCAGCTGCTCGACCAGACGGTTGAGGCTGCGCTTGCAGCGCGGCGCACAGCGCCAGGTGCCAGCGTGCCCGGCGCTGCGCAACCCGCGGTTGGCTCCGAGATCGACCAGCTGCGCGCCGACTTTGCGTCCCCGGACCATGTACGCCAAGCCTGGGGCGCGCTGCACTTTCGGTATCTTGGTGCCGACCGGACCCCGCTCAACGAAGTCCACGCGCTGCTCGGCATCACCGACAAGACCTTCCAACGCCGGCTGAAACGCGGTTGCAGCCTGCTGGCCGAGGCGCTGCGCAAGCGCGAGGTCTTGGCCGCTTCCGCAGACGCCATGCTCGGGGCTCCTGGTCGCCAGGCTGCTCCCGCCATCACCCCGTCTACGCCCGCTGCGACCATCGACGACTATCGCCTGTCCCGCGCCGCCGAGTGGCTTCAACCCCGCCACGAGCTGGACGCCCGCTTCGTCGCGCTGTCCTTGCTGGTCGATCGCGGCGAGGACAGCCCCATCGAGCGCTGGGCCGATACGGGCGCGCGCTACACCGACCTCCAAGCCGCCCTCAGCGCGGGCGGGGCGCCCGCCACCGTCATCCTGGGCGCTCCAGGCGCCGGCAAGACCACGCTCTTGCGCCGTTACGAGCTGGACCGCGCCATCGCCGGGTTGCAGGGCCGCGACGAGGGCATCACCTTCTTGATCCATCTGGGCCAATGGCGCAGCCCTCCCGGCCAACCCCACCCTCCCGCGCCGGAGGCCTGGCTTGCCGCGCAATGGGCGCGCCGCAACCCGCGGATGCCAGCGCTGGCCGAAATCCTGGCCGAACGGCCCGTCACCTTCCTCCTGGACGGCCTCAACGAGATCCCCCACGACGACCCGGCGGACTTCCGCGCCCGGTTGATGGCCTGGAAGCATTGGACGCACGACGCCACGGACCGCGGCGGCCACCGGGTGCTCTTTACCTGCCGGACCCTGGACTACAGCGCACCGCTGTCCACCACGGAGCGTCCCGTCCCGCAGGTGCGCATCGAACCGCTGGACGACGACACCGTGCACGAGCTCCTCGTCCGGTACGCGCCCGCGCTTGGTGACGGGCTCTGGAGGCGGCTGGTCGGGACCAGCCAGCTGGACCTCTTGCGGAGCCCCTACTTCCTTCGGCTGTACCTGGTGCAGGCGCTGGGCGCCCTGTCCGCCTCCGCGCCCAACACCCTGCCCAGCCTGGCCCATCGCGCAAGCGACCCACCGCGCGGTCCGGCGGCCCTCTTCACCGGCTTCGTACGGCAGGCGCTGCGCCGCGAGATCGAGCAGGAGAACCCGCGCTTCCAGCCCGGCCCGCTGCTCACGGAGCACGAGCTGGCCCGCGTGGCCGGTGGCTGGCGGTTCAAGGACCCCTACGAGCTGCCGGCCAGCCGGCTCTTTGCCCAGCTGTCCCAGCTGGCCCACCGCATGCAGGCCGCGCGCGGCGCACCGGATGGTGGCCAAGCGCGCGCCGACATGTCGTCCGCCATGGCCATGCTGGGCGGCCCCGATGCCCGCGACGTGCTGCGAGCAGGCGAGGACCTGGGCCTCTTGGACGAGGACCGCGCCGCGGACGAGCTGCTCTTCCGGCACCAGCTCCTGCAGGAGTACCTGGCCGCGCGGCACGCTGCACGGCAGCCCGAGCTCGACCGGCTGCGCCGGCCCTGGCGCGTCGGCGACGTGACCCCCGACCTCGAGCGGGTGCTGGCCACCATCGGGCCGGCCGAACCGCTGCCGCCCCTATCCGCCTCCGGGTGGGAGAACACTGCTACCATGGCCGCCGCCATGGCCCAGGACCCGACCGGCTTCGTAGAGGCCGTCGCTGAACAGGACCTGGTCCTGGCGGCCAAGACCGCCATGGAGCCCGAGCTGGCCGGGCGCATCGACGCCCAGCTGGTGGACCGCCTACGCTCTGATCTGGCCGCGCGTTCGCGCGATCCAGAGGCCGACCTGCGCGAGCGGCTGGCCTGCGGGCTGGCGCTCGGCCACATGGGCGACCCACGGCTGACTCGGTCTGCCGACGGACCGAACCCGTGCCTGGCCCCCCCGATGATCCACGTGCCAGCCGGCACCTACCGCGTCGGCGACGACGAGCCCTACGATTACCAGAGCACGGCCATCGACCACCACCAGCCAGCGCATGCTGTGGCGCTTGCAGCGTATGCCATGGGCCAGTTTCCGGTCACCAACGCCGAGTGGGACCTGTTCATGGCGGCCGGCGGCTATGCGGATCCCGCGTGGTGGGTCGGCCCAGAGGCCACGGCGTGGCAGCGCGGCGTCGGGACGGCGGAGGGCAGCCGGGCGAACGCGCGCTTCTGGCGGGCGCACTTCCTGGAGCATCCCGGCTACCTGGACCGGGTGCGCGCGGAAGGGCGCATCGACCAACAGCGCTACGACACGTGGCGCGACCTGCTATCGCTGGACGACGGCGCGTTCGCAGCGCGGCTGATCCGGGAGCACCCCGACGGGCCCATCCGCCACCCGCGCTTCTGGCACCAGGCGGCGCTGAACCAGCGTGCGCAGCCCGTGGTGGGCATCTGCTGGTACGAGGCGCGCGCGTACTGCGCGTGGCTGGCCGCCATGACCGGCCGCCCGTTCAGGCTGCCCAGCGAGGTCGAGTGGGAGGTGGGCGCGCGCGGCGCGGCGGCCACCCGCTACGCGTACGGCAACGCGTACCGGTCGCTGGACGGCGGCAACACGCTGCCTACGCACATCCGCCGGACATCGCCCATCGGGGTGTTCCCGGAAGGCGACTCTGCCTTTGGGCTGGCCGATATGGCCGGGAACGTGGCCACGTGGACGGCCAGCCTTTGGGGCGATGGCGACGATCGCCCGTCCTATGGCTACCCCTACGACCCGAACGACGGACGCGAGGACCCCTTGGCGCCGGCGGAGGTACGGCGCATCCTGCGCGGAGGGAGCTGGAACGGCTACGAGGTGTTCGTCCGCGCCGCCTTCCGCTTCAACGATCATCCGGCCAACGCCAACTACAACCTGGGCCTGCGCCTGGCCTGCGATCCCTGAGCTGGGAGCGGATTGCGCCGCAACGTCGCGCAGCCACCGCACAAAGGAGCGATCATCGTGAACAGCCTTCACCATGCCGGCCGCACGGCAGCTGCTGCCTTTGCCGTGGCCGCGCTCGCCTTGGGCGGGTCGTCCCCAAAGCCCATGCGGGCGTCGCAGGCCAACCAGTGCATCGTCACGCATGCTGGAGACGCCGGTGCGGGCAGCCTTCGGGCGTGCTTGAGCGACCTCGTGCCGGGCACACAAATCGTCTTCGACGCGGCGGCGTTTCCGCCGCAGTCGCCGGTGACCATGACCGTGAGCACGCCGCTGCCCACGATCGAGGTGGACGACGTGACGATCGATGGCCAGGGCGCCGGGGTCATCGTGGACGGCAGCGCGCTCGAGGCGCTGGACCCAGCGCAGCTCCCCCGTGGCCAAACGCTCGATGGGCTCGTGGTGATGGGTGCGCGCAACGTCCACATCCTGGGCATGCACCTGGCGCGCTTCCCGCTATCGGCGATCTACGTGTTTGATGGCGCGCGCGATGTGACGATCGGCGGAGCGCACCTAGACCCTTCGGCGCCCGGTCCGGGCAACGTGTTTCGGGCCAACGGCGAGGCCGCGATCTGGATTGCTGAGCCAACCACCGGCGATGTTCGGATCATCGGCAACCTGATCGACATGGCGGCGCCCGGAGCGGCGTCGCCGGGCGACAATGGCATCGCCGTCGTCGACGCTGGCGGTCCGGTGATGATCGGCGGGGACCAGCCGGGCGAGGGCAACACCATCCTCGGGAGCCAACACAACGGCATCACCCTGCAACAGGAAGCGCGCCAGGTGGTGGTGGAGGGCAACGCCATCGGCGCGGCGCCCGATGGAACGCTGGGCCCCAACGAGTTCGGCATCGTCGTCCAGAGCGGCGCGAACGACATCCGCATCGGGGGGCCCACCAGCGGGCAGCGCAACATCATCGCCGGCAACCGGCTGGCTGGCGTCGGCATCGTCGGCGACGCCACGCATGGCGTTCACGTCATGGGCAACCTGGTCGGCCTCCTGGCCGATGGCCGCCTGGCGCCCGCCGCGCACGTTCAAGGCATCGCGATCGGCAGCGGCGCGCACGACAACGTCATCGGCGGAGCCGGCGCCGGCGAGGGCAACGTGGTGGGCGGCAGCACGGAGGGCGGCATCGTCTTGAACGGCGCGGGCGTCGACCGCAACCGCGTCGAGGGCAACCGCGTGGGCACCGACCCCGAGGGCCGCTCCGCGCGCGGCAACGTCAGGGGCATCGTGGTGGCCCACGGCGCGCGCGAGAACGTCATCGGCGGCGCGGGCCCCGGCGCGGGCAACCTGGTGAGCGGCAACCAGCGCGGCATCTCGCTCACGGATCCCGGAACCCAAGCCAACGTGGTGGATGGCAACCGCGTGGGCACCGACGTCACCGGGATGATGGCCCTACCCAACGCCGAGGCGGGCATCCTGGTCCTGGAAGGTGCTTCGGCCAACACCATTGGGGGCGCCGCCGGCAACCTGGTCGCCGGCAACGCGGGACCCGGCGTGCACGTGCAGGGGGTGGCCAGCGTGGGCAACACGATCCTGGGCAACCTCATCGGGACGGACGCCTCGGGCACCGCGGCGCTGCCCAACGAGCAGGGGGTGGTCATCCGCAGCGCCGTGCAGACGCGCGTCGGCGGGACCGCGCCCGGCCAAGGGAACGTCATCTCCGGCAACACCGGCGCTGGCGTCGGGATCGTGGGGGCGGCGGCAAACGGCGTGCAGCTCCTGGGCAACCGCATCGGCACGGACGCCGCCGGCCTGGTCGCCGTTCCCAACGGGACGTACGGCGTCGTGGCCGCGCAGGCCGGCAGCGGCCATTGGATCGGCGACGGAACGCCGGGCGGCGGCAACCTCATCGGCGGCAACGGGCTCACCGGCATCGCCCTCGGCGACGTCCAGGCCATCACGATCCTGGGCAACGCCATCGGCACCGACGCCACCGGACGGCGCGCGCTGGGCAACGGCGGCCCCGGCATCGAGGTGGGCCCGCAGTCCACGGACGTCCGCATCGGCGGTCCGGAAGCGGACGCGGGCAACGTGATCGGCGGCAACGCCGGCGCGGGCATCGTCGTCAGCGGGCCGGACACCGCCGGCGTGACGGTGGCGGGCAACCATGTGGGCGCCTCACGCGATGGTCGTACGGCGCTGGGCAACGGCGGCATCGGGATCGCAGTGGTGCTGGGCGTCACCAACAGCCGCGTCGGCGGCCGGCTGGCGGAGGGCAACCGCGTGGTGGCTGGCGCGAGCCACGGCATCGCCATCCAGAACGCGGAGACGACCGGCATCCGCGTACAGGGCAACACCGTCGGCGGGCTGCCGGCCGATGAGGGCATGGGCAACGCGGCACACGGCATCGTGCTGGCAGCATCCGCCGCCGGCAACTGGATTGGCGCGGACGACCAAGGCGACGGCAACCGCATCGTGGGCAACGGCGGCGCGGGCATCGCCGTCGATGGCACCGACCTCCCGAGCAACCGCTTTGCGGCCAACATCGTCCACGACAACCATGGGCTGCCCATCGACTACCTGGAGTTCGACCCCAGCCCGGTCGCGCCCCCGCGCTGGGACGAGGTGCGCGGGTGCGCCCTTGCGGGACGCGCCTGCCCCGGCTGTGCCATCGAGCTGTTCGACGCCGGCGGACCCGTTCCGGCGGCGCGGCGGTACCTGGGCGCGCTCACGGTGCCGGCGGACGGGACCTTCAGCGTGCCGCCAGCGCTCCTGGCCAGCGTCCAGCAGCTGTCCGCCACCGCCTCGTCCAGCGCCGCCGGCCCGACGTCCGAGATGACCGCGCCGGTGACCATCGGGTGCACGGCGGTGATCCTGCCCGCGTTGACCCGGCCATGAGCCGCGACGCCGCCGGGCGTGCCCTGGGCCTGGCCGGTTGGCAGGTGGTCCTGGCCGGCCTGCTGCTGGCCGGTCCGGCGGCTTGGCACGCGGACGGGGGCGGTACGGTGGTGCTCGAGGCCGGTGCTGCCAGGGCAGGGGCGATGATTGCCCAGGCCCTGCTCCAGGCCCAGGCCACGCGTATGGTGACCAACAGCCTGGACGCAGGACCCGGCTCGCTGCGGGCTGCGCTGGACGCGGCTGGGCCGGGCGAGCGGATCGCGTTCAGCCCAGAGGCCTTCCCATCGGACCGCACGGTGACCATCACCGTGGGGTCGCAGCTGCCCGCCATCCGTGCCGACGGCCTGGTGCTGGATGCCAGCGACGCCGACGTGGTGCTGACGCCAATCGACCTGACGATCCAGGCCGGCGTGCGCATCCTGGGCGCTGCGGACGTCGCCGTGCTCGGCTTTGGGATCGTCGGGTTCGGCGTGGGCATTGCGGTCGGAGAGGGGGCCGCGGGCACCATCGTGGGCGGCGATGGTGCCCTGGGCGCAGGACCTCGCGGCCGCGGCAACGCCATCCTGGCCTACGGCACGTATGGCGTACACATCCGCGACGTCGGGACGCGCGGCACCTGGCTGTGCGGCAACCGGATCGGGGTGCCCATGGCCGTCGGGTCCGAGCCTGCGCCGCGCCCAGATGGGCAGCAGATCGGGGTGGTGATCGAGACCGGTGCGGTACGGTCGCTCATCGGCGGCGCTGAGCCGGCATGCCGCAACGTCATCGGGCACAACAGCGCCTCGGGCGTGCAGGTGCGCGGGGCCACGACCAGCGGGCACGTGATCAGCGGGAACTGGATCGGTCTCGATCCGCTCGGCGGCCATGTCGCAGCGAACCAGGTGGGCATCGCGCTGCTGGACGGCGCGGCCGACAACCGGGTCGGCGGTGCCGCGCCCGGCGAGGCCAACGTCATCGGCGGCAGCGAGGCATCGGGCATCCGCGTCAGGGACACCGAGACCCGACAGAACGTCATCCAGGGCAACTGGATTGGCTGGGATCCCGTGGCGGGCCAGGGTGTGGGCAACGGCGGCGCTGGGATCTTTGTCGATTTGGGAGCGGCGGCCAACCAGGTCGGCGGCAGCGAGCCGGGCGAGGGCAACGTGCTGGCGGCCAACGCCACCGGCGGCATCGTCGTCCAGGATATCGGGACGGACGGCAACGTGGTCGAGGGTAACGCCATCGGGGTGGACGCGGGCGGCGCGCCCACTGCCGGCAACGGCATCGCCGGGATCCTGATCAACGAGGGGCCAGCGGACACGCGCGTTGGCGGGAGCGGGCCGGGAGAGGCAAACCGCGTTGGCGGGAACCCGGGCGACGGCATCCAGGTGCGCGGCAGGGCAACGCGAGGGACGTTGGTCGTGGGCAACGTCGTCGGCGTGCCTGGCGTGGGCAACGGACACCGCGGCCTGGTGGTGGACCGCGAGGCGACGCAGTCGGTGATCACAGGGAACACGGTTCGGGGCGCGGGTTCGGTGGCGGCGCGGATATTGGTCGGGAATCGGTTTGAGGGCAACACGTTTGCGGACAACGCGGAGAACCTGGCCGAGATCGTTGGCGGTGACGTGGCGGGTGGGACCATGGCGCTGTCCGCGCAGGGCGAACTGGCGCGCTACGTGGTGGTCGGCGAGGACCTGCGCATTGCCGGCGATGGCGCCGTGGCCTTGGCTCCCGGCGTCACGCTGGAGTTCGAGCCCGGACTGGGCGTGAGGGTGGCCGGTCGGCTGGAGGGCATCGGGACGCCGATGCAGCCGGTGCTGCTGGGGGCCTCCGGACGTGGCGCGGCGCGGGCACCGGGCGACTGGGCCGGCATCCAGGTGGTGGACGGCGGCACGCTCCGCCTGGAGGACGCCAGCGTGGAGCTGGCCGAGACGGGCGTCGCCGTGCTCGGCGGCGAGGCGACGTTGGTGCGCGCGTCGGTGGTCGGCAGCGCCGGCGACGGGCTGCGCGTTGCCGGCGGCCGGTTGGCGCTGGCCGACGTGGAGATCGCCGGCAACGGGCTTGGCGGGTTGGGCGTGGGCCTGCGCAACGAGGGCGCCCTGCCGATCGCGGCCGCCGGCGTGTGGTGGGGCAGCGCCGCGGGACCGCGTGCGGCGGGCAACCCAACGGGCGGGGGGGACGCGGTGGTCGGGGCCGTGGATGCCGCCGGCTGGCGCACGGCGCCCTGGGCCTATGGCGAGCGAAGCCGCGCGCCCATCCTCACCCCCGGGCACCACGCGTTTGCCATCCGCGACGAGGCCGATCGGCACTGGTTCCGGACACCGGTCGTCGGGCGCGGCGCCGTCCTGACCGCGACGCTCAGCGGTCTCCCGGCCGACTACGACCTGTTCCTCTACCACGGTCTGGAGGACCGCACGGCGACGCGGGGTGCCGGAAACCTTCAGGGGATCGGGAACCTCCAAGGCATCGGCAACCTGCAGGGGATCGGCAACCTGCAGGGCATCGACCCTTCCGAGCACACCGAGCGCGCCGCGGACTGCAGCGCGCAGTACCTGTCGGAGCTCGCCCTGGTGGATCCCGACGCCGACGCCGGCCGCCTGGTCGCCGCGGCGTGCGGCCCCGGCACCATCGACGAGACCGCGGCGGTGTCCACCTTCGACCAGACCGGTTGGTACCACGTGTTGGTGGCGGGACACAACGGGGCGGCGAGCCCGGACCAGCCCTACGCGCTGGAAATCGTGCAGGCAGCGGGAACGCCGCCGCGCGAGCCGGCCCCGCGGTACGTCGCAATCGAGCCTGCAGAGGCCAACGTGGATGCGCAAACGCTGATCGTGTGGCACCAAGGCCGGCTGGTGTTCCGCTACGGCGTCGAGCGCGTTGCCGTCCTGGAAGCCGCCATGGACGTGCTGGCCGCCCGCGACGACGTTCGCGGCTCGGTCGTGGACCTTCAGTCCGACCCGGGGCTTGGTGCCGCGTACGCGGCGTGGGACGACGAGCCCAGCAACCCTGCGCGCGCCAACGCCGTGGCCGCCGGGGTGCGCAGCGTTATCGCGGCCCACCGGCGCGCGGCGCCCGAGCTGTCGCACGTCGTCCTGATCGGCGACGACGGCATCATCCCCCACCAACGCGTTCCGGACGAGACGGTGTTCGCCAACCAGACGTCGCACGGCTGGCAGGGCTTCCTTCGCGCGGGCGGCCCGCTGGCGGCCGCCTTCCGCGAGGGTTACCTGCTCTCGGACGATGGCTATGCCGCCTTCGATCCCATCCCCTGGCGCGGCCGGGAGCTGCACATCCCGCAGCTGGGGCTTGGCCGCCTGGTCGAGACGCCGGAGGAGATGGCCGCTGCCATCCAATCGTTTGTGGATCGCCCGATAATCCACGTAGAGAGCGCGCTGGTATCGGGCTACGACTTCCTGGAGGATCACAGCGCCGATGTGGCCGCGCGCCTGGTGGGGCACGGCCTGTCGCCCCATGCTGTTGCACACATGACGGGCAACGCTTGGGACGCCGACGATCTCCGCCGCGAGTGGCTGGGCGTGCGCCGCGACGTCGTGTCGTTGGGCGCGCACTTCGAGCACTGGCGGCTCCTGCCGGCTGCCGAAGGGGCCGGTAGCATCGAGGCGGCGGAGGTCGTGGCCAGCGGGGCCAGCGGGACGGACCGTGGGGCGAGCCTGCTGTTCAGCGTCGGCTGCCACTCGGGGCTGAGCGTGCCGGCCCCAGAGGCCAGCGCGCACGCCCTGGACTTTGCGCAAGCGCTGGTCGGCTCGGGCGCCGGGTTTGTGGGCAACACCGGCTTCGGCTACGGCGACGCCGACGCCGTGGCCTACTCGGAGCGCCTGATGGGGCACTTTGCGTCCGCGCTGGAGGACCATGCCTCCCTCGGCCACGCGCTGGCCGCGGCCAAGGCGGCGTATTTTGCAGGCACCGGCCCAACCAGCTTCACGGTGTACGACGAGAAGGTGCTGGCCGTGGCCACGCTGTACGGGCTGCCCATGCAGAGGGTGCGGTGGGTGGGGGCGGGGGAGGGGGTGGTCGCGGACGAATTCGGCGAGCGGGTGTTGGATGGGACCGGCACGACGGCGCCGCTCAGCGAGCCAGTGCGGTGCGCGGAATCGCCCGGGCTCGTGTGTCGAACGTTGCAGCTCGCACCGATTCTGCAGGCGGTGACGGCCACGCTGCCGGGAGGCGCGCCGCTGGGCACGCACTATCGCGGCGAGGACGGCACGACCTCGCTTCCAGGTTGGCCGATCCTGCCGCGCAGCGAGGTGGACGTGGCGCTGCCGGTTCAGGACGACGGGACTGGCGCCATGCCGGACCTCGTGGCCCGCGGCGCGTTGTTGGAGGCCGCGCGCTTCCAGGTCGAGGCCGACTTCGATCCGGTCGTAACGCGCGTCATCACCGACGACAGCCGCATCGCCCTGTGGTCGACGGAGCCCGCCTACGCCGTTCGCGCCTGGCGGCCGGCGGCCTTCCAGAGCCTCAACCGCGTGCGCACCGCGGAGGGCATCCAGCAGCGGCTGGTGGTCACGCCCGCGCAATTCCATGCCCGATCGGCGACGACCGGCGTGCTGCGGCGGATGGAGGCGCTGACGTACACCATATATTACGGCTCGTCGGTCGACGTGGCGCCGCCCAGCATCTGGTCGGTGCGCGTGGGCGCGCCCGGGCAGGACGGCCGCGCACCGATCGCCGTCCGCGCGTCGGACTTCAGCCGCATCGCCCGGGTCGTGGCGGCGCACACCGACGGGGTAGCGCACACGGATGGCGCATCGGACACGGATGGCTCGCCCGACACGGATGGCACGTCACGCTGGGAGACGACCGAGCTGGCGCAGGTCGGCGACGGTTGGCATGGCACGGTGCCCGCCGATGGTGGGCGGCATCTCTTCGTCCAGGCCGTAGACCACGCGGGAAACGTGGCCGTGGCGACCAACAAGGGCGCGTACTACTGGGTGCCCCACGCGCAGGTCTGGTTGCCAACGGTCCGGCGATGAGCCAACGGCAGCGCAACGGAGGGGTTGTCGGTAGCCGATGGGCTGACCGTACCCGACGAGCTGTCGGTTGGGTGTCGCATGGGGGTCGGCGCGCGTTCGGATCGGCGCTCCCGGAGGAGCCCACGCCCCAATAGGTTGATGCCGCACTGCCAACGTGCCATCCGGGCGCATCCGGCAGATGCGGGAGCAACCCCATGTTCAGTGTGTCGAGTTTGTGGAAGCGGTCGACGGTCGCGTGGGTCGGGGCAGCGGCCCTGATCTGCGCGACGCTCGTGATGCCGGCGCCGGCCCGTGCCGACGACCCCTGCTCCGATCCGCAGTCGGCGACGGTGCTCGATCCGGGTACGCCGGTGCAGGGCAGCCTGCAGAGCAGCGCCAGCGTGAACGTCTACGTCTTCGAGGTCACGGAGGCCGACACGTTGGTGACGGTGACCATCACCGACCCGTACGAGCGCCTGTACCCGTACCTGGACTCGTCGTGTTCCATCGACGAGGGCGGCGGCGGGCGTCACATCGACGGGAGCGGCTGGAGCCGCGTCGGGAACGACTGGGAGGTGTCGTTCGACGCGGGCGTGTACGTGGGAGACTACTTCGTGACGATCACGCCGGAGGGCACGAACACCGTGTACCCGGCGAATTACGTGGTGGGGGTGGTGCTGGAGGAGTGAAGGTTGGGCGGGGGCCGCGGGGAAAGGATGCCACTGTGGGCCGGGGCCAGTGCCAGATGGAGCGCTGGCCCCGGCTCGCGCTTGACGCTGCGGCGTCGGTTGGAGGGCAATCCGGGAAAAGATGTCCGGTAAATGTCCGCCCTGCGGGAGCGGGTTGGGGTAAGCTGCGCGGTGAGTGGGATTGGGCGGCGCCTGCGCTGCGCGACCATGCGGTGCATGCGAAGCTAGGGCTGCCCAGACACTGGTTGAATTGGCCGGATGCAAACGACATTGTCGCGCCCGGGGGAACGCAGGGCAAACGGCGGGTGACGTCAAGCCGGTTCCAAGTGAACTAGGAGAGATCGGCGTGCATGGTTTGCGGATTCGTGCCCGTTTGCGGCGCGGAACGAAGGACAAGAGGACGAGGGCCACAGTTGCAGCCGTTTCATCGATCCTCCTCCTGCACGTGCTGAGCGCGTGCGGGGAAGCATTGCCGTTGACGCGCGAAGCCGAACTTGAAGCAACCATCGCCGCTCTGCAGGCTGAGAACGGGCGGGTGTCGGGTGGATCAGGGCAAGCGTCTGAAACACCCGACACGGAAGGTGCACGGCGGAATACGGAGAAGGGAGCATTGCTTGAGGTGGGCGAAGCGTGGAGAGAGGATGACTTCGTGCTCAGGCTAGTCCTTGCCGAAACGACGATTGCATATGGAAATGGTCCAACCGGACCCGGTGTGAAGCTGATCTTCGAATTGACGAATGAGTCCGACCACAATCTCCCAATTGAGTACAGCCAAGAGAACTTCCGTGCCGCGGACAATCTCGGCAATCGTCTAGAATTCGGACAAGCGCATACGAACGGCTACTTTAGGCCAATCACTGCTCAGGAAGCCATGTTGGTCACCAATACAATCTTTCGAATTCCTCAAGGTACACGAAGGGAGTTTCTGTTCGTGAATTGCGACATTGCAGACCCACTTATCACAGACGTCTTGATAACGGTGCGCGAACTCGGGCGTATATCTGAGGCAGCGTTCACAGTGATGATCCCGCACTGATGGCAAGAATGTGATCGGTGCGACTGCGACTGCACGACCGCATGGTAATCACGAGGAACGAGATTCCTGGGTATGATGATGATTCAGTCTCGAAGACGCGTCAGCAGCCGATGCTTCATGGTGGCCATGCTCGCATGCCTAGCCATGAGCCTATCATTCGGGGAACTTCAGACGGGAGTCGACGCACAAGATGATTGGCAGAGTGGCCAACTCGTCGGCTTGCGCGAAGGGACCTGCATAAGAGAAGGCCCAGGCCTTAGATACAGGGCGCACACGCGCGTGCCCGAGAACGACTGGCTGGTGATGGTGATCGATGGTCCGAGGCGAGTGGATGGACGAATCTGGTACGACACGAGCCGACGCGCAGCAGGTGACCCAAGCGGCGGGACTGGATGGGTAGACAGATCGCAATCCGACAAGTGTCCTAGCAACGGGGATTCACCACGAGTTCCGCCGGATACGGGGCCGCCTTCGTCCGGGAGTTGGCTGCGCCGAATACAAGACTACTGGATTCATCTTTCAACTTTGGGAAAGTGGGTGACTGCCATTGCGGTTCTTAGCGTTGCTTTGTTGCTTTGGCGCAAACTAGCACTCTCGCTGTGGACGGTGTTTAGCTTCATTGTAGTCGGAGCTATCGTCTGGTGGCTGATGGAGCAAACGCGCTCAGTGTGGGAGCCCTACTGGCACGGAGCCCTAGGATCGGATGCACCGGATCTCGCCCTCCTGTTGGCCTTGGTTCCAATGCTCGGATGGATTGTGCCTCGACTGTTCTCGTTCATGCCACGTCCGGGCAGATAACTGCAGGCCAATGTAGCCAGTTGATGTTCTGTTCCGCAACGCAGTGAGACACCTGAACGGACTCAGCTTGGAGGCCAGGCTCTTCCGAAGACGGCAACACAGGAGGTTGGATGACGATGGTCGAGACCAAAGTGGTGAGCTTTCAAGGACAAGGTGCCATGGATAGGGGCATCAAGGCGATGGAGGCCGAGGGTTGGCGAGTCGTGAGCGTTCAGGAGGCGAAAGCCCACGGCACGAGCTCATGCCTTATCATCATCCTGGCGCTTACGATCATCGGGTTGCTTCTGCTTCCGCTCCTGTTGTTCTCTGCGAACAAGACGTTCACCGTGACATTTCAGCGTGGCCAGGAGGAGCCTGCTTCCGCTGAGTCGAGCGAATGATGGATCGTCGCTGGGCGAAGTGTGTATGATCCAAGCGCGGAGCATAGAGTCAACCGTACCTGTTCAGCCCTCTGACGTGCTTGGTGGCAGGGTAGCGAGATCCGAACGTAATGTCATTTGCCTACGTCAGCGCTCGGAGGTGAGCGGCAGATCGACGGTGAGGCCTGGCCGCGGAACTGCGCGTCGACGGCCTCGGTGAGGTAACTGAAAACGTTGCCGGGCTGGAAGTGGAGGCTCGCGGAGAAAAAGAGGATGCGCGCGTGCCGGCCTCCGACTGGCAGACGCAGCTGAGCTTGCCTGATGACCGCGTAGCGCAGCAGCCGCTCGCAGAGGGTGTTGGTCACCGGGATCCGCGGATCCGTCAAGAAGATCCAGAGGTACGTCTCGTCCTTGCCGATCGCCGGCCCTGCGCGCAAGGCCGCCCGCGCCTCGTCGACCAGCGCCTCGATCGCCGCGCTGACCCGCTGCTCCCTCGCACAGACGCTGCCGGGGCTGAGCGTCAGCTCGTAGAGCAGGTCGAACAACTCGACGACCAAGCGCTTGCTCTGCCGGATCGGCCCTGCGCAGCGCGCAAGTCCACTTCCGGATGTCGGCCAAACAGGTTCAGCCGAGCTTCCCCCCGTCCGCGAAAGCGTGACAATTCTACCGACGGGGTCACGCTTCCGGACTCCGCGCTGGGTTGCACGCTCCGGTCCACTTGCTTTGACCGCGGAAACCGATGACAATGCGACGCCAACAGCGGTCGTGCTCGGCGGCCCTGTCATCGCAGCGGATCACGGACTTCACCGATGGCTGACGCTCGTCCTCCACAAGTGGTTGCCGACAACAGGTCTCACCTGTCCATCTTTGTCTGGCTCGTCGTCGTCCAAGGCCCAGGATCGTCGAAGCCTCTGCCTGGAACCTTGTTCCGGCTGCGCGGCGGCGATACGATTGGGCGCAACGCTGGCAACGACATCGTGTTGGCGGATGCCGCCGTGTCAGACCACCATGCTCAGGTCTTCGTGCGGGACGTACCCGACAGGATCGAGATCGTGTTGCGCGATGTCGGTAGCGTGAACGGCATCTGTGTGAACGGTGTCAAAGGTGCTGAGCACGTGCTCGGCGACGGCGATCACGTGGAGTTAGGGCAGACCCACTTGATCTTCCGCCAGGTGAGGCGCTAGCCAGTTCGAACGCGCCGGAGCCCGACTCATCACGGAGGATCTTGGATGGGCGCTGCAGGAGACGGATTGCCCCTGATCGTGGCTGCGCTGCTCTCCGGTGTGGTGGCGGTTGCGGTGTGGGCCTGGTTGCTCGTGGACAGCCGACGCCGCCAGATGGCAGGAGACGCCGCGATCGTCATCGCCACGGCTGCGCTCGTGCCTGCGGTCCTTGCCGGTGCCGTCGCCGGGCTGCGTCAAGTTCCGCAAGGCACGCCCTTGCTCGGTGCTCTCGGTGACACGGTCCGCACGCTGGCCGAGGAAAATGATGTGACCACTGCAGTCGTCACGCTCTTGGGTCTGTTCAGCGGCGTGGCTAGCGTCGCGAACGTCATCTGGTACGTTCGGCGGAGATCCCCGGCACTTGTCGCGGCGACCGGCGGTGATGCTGGCGGAACTCAGATTTCGTGGCACCCCGACACGAACGCCTTGACCCCCGGTGCGGCGACGGCATGGGCGCCGCCGCCCGAGCGCACGTTCGAGCCCTTATCCGGGAGGGCCATGCCACACCCGTACCCGCCGCCGGCCCAGCCGATGCCCCAAGCGCCGCCGCCCCCTCCAGAGGTCCACTTCGGCGCGCCTTCTTACGCCGCTGTCCCGCCGGGCAACGCCGAGCAACCGCCCGTTTCGCCCTCTACGCCGCCGATGGCGCAAGGGACGATTGGCGACAACGGGCCTGCCGATAGAGTGCACTCCGACGAACCTACAGCCGGGTCCCATGCGACACGCTCATTCTTTGCCCCATCATCGAGCCCGGGCACGATGCGATTGTCGGCCAGTCCGGCCGAACCGCGGGCCGCCGCGTGGCTGGTGTACTTGAACGGTCCACGGGTCGGTATGGAGATCGTGCTAGGCTCGTTGGCCGACCAAGAAGGGGTCATGATCGGCCGCGATGCGCACCGCTGTCAAGTCGTCCTGCCCGACGACAGCGTTTCCCAACTGCATGCGCGCATCCTCCGCGCCGGCAGCGCGTTCACGATCATCGATATGGGGGCAACCAATCCCGTCTTGGTCAACGGCGAGAGGGTGGAGCGAGGGCCTCTGCGAGATCTCGACCAGGTGACGCTTGGTGAGGGCGAGTTCGTGTTCTTAGCGGTCGAACTAGGGATAGAGCAGGGCCATGGCCGCAGCTGAGGGAGCGGCCATGGGTGGTCGAGTCGCGTCGCTGACCGCGCCACGCGGTCAACAAGAGCGCTGAGGTTAGGTCCGATCCGTTCAACGCTGGAGGTCAATCGCAATGCCGCACATCAGGTCGCTTCATCAGCTCAACCCCCGACGATATACGGCTCTCGGCCTAGGCCTCGCTGCGGGGATGTTGAGCGTGTGTACGCTGCCACCTGCGGTTGTCTCCGGCCAATCACCTCCGGCGGCCGGCACGTTGAACGTGACGATCTCGGATGCGGTGGCAATCACTGAAACGGGCGACCTCAGGCTGTTCGTCTTTGTCTCCGATTTCGAAGGTCGACCTGTGCCGGGACTTGGCAAGGACGCGTTCCGGCTCTTCGAGCGGGCGGACACCGGTGAGCCAACGCAGGTCGATGCGTTCTCGGTAACCACCGAGAGCGCTGAGCGAGCGGTGCCGGAAACCGACGTGCCGCCTATGTCGATTGCGTTGGCGATGGACCTCTCGACGAGCATGCAGGGCCAACCGATCGCTGAGGCACGGGCGGCAGCGATCAACTTCATCGAGGGCCGACCGGAAGGCGATCTGTTTGCGCTCTACACGTTTGGCGTCGGTGCCCGCCAGGTGCTGGATTTCTCGACGGACAAGGCGACGATCAATGGCACAATCGCTGATCTCGACGCCACCGAAAGAGGTACGTCGTTGTACGACGCCATCACGCTGGTGACCGAGGATCTCGGCAGGCTATCCGGCCGTCGAACGTTCGTGGTGCTGAGCGACGGCCAAAACGACGCGGCCGGCGGCAAGACCGAGTCACAGGCGATCGACGCGGCGCGCAGCTCGGGTGCGCCGGGTTTCATGCTCGGCTTCGGCACGGTAGCAGACGGGGTGCTCAGCAAGGTTGCCACTGCCAGCGGCGGCCGCGCCCTCGTTCGTCCCGGCCCCGACCAGATCGCCGGCCTTTTGGACGATGTGGGCACCCTGCTCGATCAGTACTTGATTACATACCATCCGTCGTTTCCGGACGCGGTAGCCAAGCTGCGGGTCGATATTGAGGTCGAAGCGAACGGTCGGGTCGGCAGCGACTTCGTCATCGGCGTCGCGAACCCCAACCAGGGTGCGATCCGCGTCCCAACCGTCGGTTCCGAGGAGAGCGGCGTCGATGATGTCGATGATATCGAAGCGGAGGGCACGTCCGGACTGCCCGTCGGCCCCATCGCCGCTATTGCGATTGGGCTCTTGCTGGCAGGCGGTGCCGTGCTCATGCGCCGACGTCCATCTTCGCTGCCGGATCCAGCAATGGCCGCGTCGCCTCCTCCCGCCAACATCTGTTTGCAGTGCGGCTTCCCCGCCCCGCAACACGCCCCCGATTGTTCAGCGTTGAGGGGACCCACGAGCTGGATGCCGCCGACCGAGCGACACGCTGCCCCGGCCAACCCGCCGACTGAGCTCGCGCCGCCGGCACCGTCGCCTTGGGCCGGAGGCGTGGCGTCGGCCCAGCCGGCCACCGGCACGACGCGCCGACTGGACAGTGGGTATGACCAGAATACGCCAAAGACACGTCGGCTTGACCGCCCTGTCTCAGCACAGGGGCACCTTGTGGTCACCGAAGGCAACCGGCCCGGCACGGTCTACCCGCTCAGCGGCGACGACATCATGGTCGGCCGCGGCGAGACGTGCCAGGTCCGCCTCGATGACGCGACCGTGTCTCGGGATCATGCCCGGCTGCGCCTCCAGGACGGGAAGTACTTCGTCTACGACCAGAGCCCGACGAACCCGTCGCGCGTCGATGGCCAGCCCGCGCACGGCCGCGCGCTGCAGCACGGCGACCACTTGACCTTCGGCCGGACCGTGACCGTCTACTACGACGGCCCTCCGCCACAAGCCTAGTCGTCGGCTTGCCAGCGGAAACGTCGAGGAGCGCACCGAATGGCCGTATGCACCAACTGCCGCACGCCTTCCCTCAACCCTGTAGCACAGTATTGTTCGGCCTGCGGCGCCGCGATGCCCGCGCCGATGCCGTCACCCTTGCCGACGCCAGGCGAACGCGCTGCACTCGTTGTGCAGGCGCCTGATGGAGAGCGAGCTTGGCCGCTGGCCGCCGGGCGGGTAACGATCGGCCGCGATCCAGCCAACGACATCGTAATCGGCGACACGGCCGTGTCGCGGCACCACGCCGTTATCGAGCCGGCGGCCGACCATTGGGTGCTGCATGATATGCAGAGCACGAACGGGCTGCGGATCGAGGGTCAGCCGGACAAGGTGGTCGCGGCAATACTGCGAGGCGGCGAAAGGATCCACATCGGGGATGGACAGGGCCGGGGCGTCGTCCTCTGGTTCCGTGGGCCGACGCGCAGCGATGCAGTCAGCGGTCCGGCCGCGCCCAGCGCGGGGAACCGGTTTGAATGGGGCAATCAGAAGACCGTGACGATCGGCCGCGCGCCGGACTGCGACATCGTCCTAGCTGATCCGATGATGTCAGCTCATCACGCCAGAATCGACCGCCTGCCCGACGGCCGCAGCGTGGTAGTCGACATTGGCGCGCGAAACGGCATTCGCATCAACGGCCAGTCATTGACCGAACGGTCCGCACTCCTGGCACCCGGCGATGTCCTCGGCTGCGGTGGCACCGACATCACCTTTAACGACACGCACATCGCATGGGTCGATCCATGGCCCGTCCGAAAGGAGGTCGCCCCGACTCCGTCGCCGACCATCCGGCTCAAGCCGGGCGCCAGCGGCATGATCATCGGCCGCGACCCGTCCGCTGACGTCGTCCTCGACCACCCGCTGGTCAGTCGCCACCACGCACAACTGCTGCCGCTGCCGGGCGGTGGCTATGAGATCGTGGATCTGGGTAGCACGAACCACACGAGGGTAGCTGGCGAGCCGGTGATGCGCCGACCGCTCACCGTCGGTGATATCATCGAGATCGGTCCGTATCGGCTGCGGTTCGAGGGCGCTGCGCTGACGACTAACTTGGCCGCCGGTGCCGGAGGCCTCCGGATCGACGCACAGGGCGTCTGCAAGGACGTGCGCAAGGATCGGGGCTGGATTCGGATCCTGAGCGACGTTCATCTCACCATTCTACCCAACGAGTTCGTGGTGCTCGTCGGTGGGAGCGGCGCCGGAAAATCCACGCTGCTCAAGGCTCTCAACGGGTTCAGCCCCGCGACGCACGGTCGAATCTTGGTCAACGGTGTCGACTTCTATGGTGCCTTCGACCGGTTCCGAGCGCTCGTCGGCTACGTGCCGCAGGCCGACATTATCCACCGGAACCTGCCGGTAGATCAGGCGCTACGCTATGCCGCCAGGCTGCGGTTACCCCCCGACACAACGGCCCAAGAGCGCGAGGAGCGGATCAGCAAGGTGCTGGGCATGGTCAGCATGGAGGCTTGCCGCACCAAGATCGTGGACACGCTGAGCGGCGGACAGCTCAAGCGCGTCAGCACGGCGGTCGAGCTCTTGGCCGAGCCGAAGCTGCTCTTTCTTGACGAGCCAACGTCCGGTCTCGATCCCGGCCTGGACAAGCGGATGATGTTCACGTTCCGCCAGCTGGCCGACGGCGGGCGGACAGTGGTCGTCGTGACACACGCCACCGCGAACATCCAGCAGTGCGACCATGTCGCCTTCATGGCGCCGGGTGGCCACCTCGTGTTCTTCGGTCCGCCCAATGAGGCCCTGCGCTACTTCAACAAGACCGATTTCGCCGATATCTACACCGAGGTCGAAAAGGACCCGCAGAGCTGGGCACAACGTTTTCGGCATGCGCCCGAGTACCAGCAGAACGTCGTCGCCCGTGGAGCGCAGTCACCCAAGCAAGGAGGCGGCTCCGGGATGCCGCAAGTATGGCGGAGCGGGGGCGGTCTCCGCCAGCTCCGCATCCTGACCGCGCGCTACTTCGAGATCATCCGGCGCGACACCGGCAACTTGGCCCTCCTGCTCCTACAGGCGCCGATCATCGCGCTCCTGCTCGTCGTCGTGGCGGGGGAGCCGGGCATCTTCAACGACGTGGCAGGTCTGTCGATTCCCGCCAGCCCTACCACGACAGAGGCGCGGGAAGCGGCCACAAAAGCGACCCAGCTCCTGACCAAGGCACAGACGATGCTGTTCTTCCTGTCGTTGGTGTCCGTCTGGTTCGGCGTAATCAACGCTGTGCGCGAAATCACCAAGGAGGTGCCGATCTACCTTCGCGAGCGCATGGCGGATCTGCGCGTCGCTCCATATGTCGGCTCAAAACTCGTCGTGATGACAGGGCTATGTTTGGTCCAGGCCGCGTTCCTCCTGGGGATCGTCGTGATGCGCACCGAGTTGCCGCCGGAGGGCTTGGTGTTCGGACCGGTCGCAGACCTGTTCGTCACGTTGTTCCTGACCGCGGAAGCCGGCATGGCCGCCGGCCTGCTCGTTTCAGCGCTCGTTTCAAACCAGGACCGAGCAATGAGCATCGTACCCCTTGTCCTCATGCCGCAGTTCTTGTTCGCAGGCGTTTCGTTTGCTTTGGAGGGCGGGCTCAAGATCCTCGGCCAGTTCTCGTTGACGTACTGGTCAACCGATGCGCTTGGGTCGATCGTGAATGTATGCGGGCCGTTTATCAGAGGGGGACTCGAGTGCGATCACGAGCTGCTGCGCCTGAACTATGAAGCGACGGCGAGCGCGTTGAAGACGGATTGGCTGGCGCTCCTGGGTTGGACGCTGGTCTACATGCTCTTGACGGCCTGGTTCCTCAAGCGCAAGGACAGCGTCTGAGGATCATCCCGGCACGTTGGTGCCGGCACGGAGTGGGGGAGATGCAATGAGCGCAAAGTCGTTTCCACATCATGATCGCCCGATGGCGGCCGGGATGTCGAACGTGGGCATGGTACGGACGCGCAACGAGGATTCGCACTGGATCCCGTCCGAGGATTACCCGGTGGAGAGCCTGGACGCCTATGGAAGGCTCTTTGCGGTGGCCGATGGTATGGGCGGCCACTCGGGCGGCGATGTAGCTAGCAAGGCGGTCATCGAAACGCTGATTGGCACGTTCTATGCGGCCTCGACCGACGATGTCTTCACGCGGCTGCAGCGCGGCGTCGATGCCGCCAACACGGCCGTGGTGAACGGCGCGGCGGCGGACCCCACCCTGGCCGATATGGGTGCGACGCTGACCGCCGTGGTGCTCCACGGAACAGAGCCGTTTACCGCCACGCTGGCGCATGTCGGCGACAGCCGGGCCTACCTGATTCGCGACGGTGTGATCTCTCAGATCAGCGAAGAGCATACGTTCATCGCCGAGGCGATCCGCACGCACACGCTGACCGAGGACGAGGCAGCCGCGCATCCCAATCGCCACGCGATCACCCGCGCCATGGGTCGCGCAGGCGGCATCCAGGCTCAATACGGCACGATGGCCATGATACCTGGCGACCGGCTTCTCCTCTGCTCTGACGGCCTAACCAACGTCGTCACGGATAACGAAATCCTCCAACACGCCCTCGCATTCCCACCAGACGAGGCCGTCCAGCGCCTTATCGATCTGGCCAACAACCGTGGCGGGCCGGACAACATCACGGCCGTCCTCATCGCCCTGCCCGGCGCCGAGATCACGTCCCCGGCCCCACTATCAGCCGACACAAGTCCCGTAGCTCCGACAGTGCGGTTGGAACCACTGTCGGGTGGTCCGGGCGGCGTGCCAATGGGTGGGTCTCTCTGGCACGACGGGCCGGCGGGCGTTGGGCAGACGACACCGTTGCATCCGCAGGTAGCTCCGCCCAGCATGGAGGGACGACGAGCGTTGGCGATCCAGCTAGGGGCTATAGCGGCGGTGTCGATGGCGGTGGTCGGGCTGATGGTGGCGACGTCGTTGGGGGTGGATCGAGAAGTGCGCATGGCGCAGCAGGCAGTAAGCGACGCCAATCAAGCTGCCACAATGGCAAATTCACGAGTTGAGACAGCCGAGGCGGCACTTGAGCCCACGGCGATTGCTGTGGCGAAGGAGACATCGCGCGTGGCTGACGAGAACATGGCGAACGCAAATGCAACGCTGTGGGCAGTGCGCACGGCAGTCGCTGTGGCGGCTGCCCCTAGCGCTACGCCTGCGCGGCCATCGCCGACCGCGGTCGTTGAAGGGGCACCGCGAATCGAACTGTCGTATCCGGTAGGCGATACTGTGCACGAGTGCACGGTCCCCTTCAAGTGGGAGTTCGTCGGTGCGCAGTTGCTTGACACGACTCAAGTAGTAGTCACAGTGTGTCCTAACGGGAAACAGCGTGGCCCAAACAACGAGGGCTGCACTCGGCGGCCGGCGAACGCTGACTACAGGTCGTACGATCTCCCATGGGATCAGCAAAGTGGCGAACAATCATGGTGGGTAGAAAGCACGTTTCCAAACTTGAAATCTGAGGAAGGCACGTTCAATTGGGAGGCCCGGAACTGTGGCGAGCAGCCGGAAGGCAACGACGATGACAACGACGATTCGAATCAACCACGGAGATCCGCGACACCGATCACTCTGGATACTCCTATGCCTGAGCCGTCGTCGACGAAGGGTGCCCCGCCAACAATCGGTCCAATCGCAACTGAGCCGCCCACGACCGAGCCCACCGAACCGATCACGTCGTCGCTCCAGAGCGGGTGGTTTGGACCGGCACCGTCGATTCGCTTCCCATGAGCACCGACCTCACCGGCCACCGCTTGGACCACTACGTCCTCCAAGAACGCCTTGGCGGCAACATGGGCGATGTGTATCGCGCCTGGGACACGTCGCTCGAGCGCGAGGTGGTGGTGAAAGTCCTGGCAAGGGATCTTGTGCGGTCGACGGATGGGCCATTGCGATTCCGGCGTGAAGCCCAGCGAGCGGCGCAAGTGGGAGCGCATCCGAACATTGTGTCGACGTTTGGAGCGGGAGAGGCTGAGGGATGGCACTACATCGCCATGGAGTTCTTGCAGGGCGAAGACCTGGGGCAGCTCATCGAGCGAGAAGGGGCGCTGCCGCCCGCGCGGGTTCTGCGATTCCTGGTGCAGGCCGCAGCAGCGCTCGACTACCTTCATGGCCAGAACCCATCGATCATCCACCGCGACGTCAAGCCCGCCAACTTCATGGTCCTTCACGGTGATCGACTCATCCTGACCGACTTCGGTCTGGCGCGCCGATTGGACGACTCTGGGGTCACCAAGACCGGCACCGTCCTCGGCTCACCGAACTACATGGCACCTGAACAGGCCATGAGCGCCGCGGGCGGGCCGCCAGTCGGCAAGGCCGCGGACATCTACAGTCTTGGCGCGATGGCTTATGAGATGTTGTGCGGTCGGCCACCATTTGTTTCCAATCATTTTGAGGCTGTGTTGGCGGCTCACCAGGCGGCGCCGGTGCCGCCGGTGCGGCAATGGCGGCCGGAGCTACCGGAGGCGTTGGATGCGGTTCTTGCGCGGGCGCTGGCGAAGCGCCCAGAGAAACGGCAGGAATCAGCAGGGACACTCGTCGGCGAACTCTCAATGGTGCTTGCGGGTGGACTCAAGAGTGAACCGCTGTCAACTACTATGCTGCCGCACATAGAGGCGCTTGCGACGCAAGCCGAGAGAGCGCCATTGTCGCGAGTTGAGTCGCTATCGACTGGGACTAGCGCTGAACTGGGGGGATTGGGGGCTTCAGCGATTCGATTGAGCGGAATCGCGGCGGTGTCCCTGGCGGTGGTCGGGCTAATGGTGACGACATCGTTGGGGGTGGATCGAGAAGTGCGCATGGCGCAGCAGAAAGCAAGCACGGCTGAGCACGATGTTGCAATGGCCAATTCACGACTTGAAACAGCCGAGGCGGCACGTGAGCCCACGGCGATTGCCATGGCGATGGAGACCTCGCGCGCGGCGGACGAGAACGTGGCGGACGCAAACGCGACGCTTCGGGCAGTGCGCACGGTAGTCACTGTGGCAGTTGACCCACGCGCATCGCCTTCGCGCCATGCACCGACCGAGGATTTTGAGGCGACACCGCAAATCGAACTGATGTACCCCGTTGGCGGTACCGTGACGGACTGCACAATTCGCTTCACGTGGGCGTTCGACGGGATCCAGCCGCTTGATCGAGCCAATGTTAGAATAACTGTGTGCCGAAATGGAAACCCGCTTGACAAATCTGACCAGAACTGTTCCACGGCACCAGTAAGCAACAATGGCATGTACCACGATCTTCGCTTCGACCAGAGCGATGGACCATATTCATGGTTGGTGGAGAGCACCAGTCCACCCACGCGGTCTGAAGTTGGCTCGTTCAATTGGGCTGCCGGCAACTGCGGCCCACAGCCTGGCGACGACGAAGATCACAACGCCGATTCGATTCAACCACGGAGGACCGCGACAAGGATCAATCTAGATACTCCTGTGCCTGAGACGTCGCCGACTCCGAAGAGTGTCCCGCCAACAATCGGTCCAATCGCAACTGAGCCGCCCCCGATTCAGCCCACCGATCCCATCACGTCGCCGCTCCAGAGCGCGTGGCCTGGACCGGCACCGTCGATCCGCTTCCCGTGAGCACCGACCTTACCGGCCACCGCTTGGACCACTACATCCTCCGAGAACGCCTCGGCGGCAACATGGGCGATGTGTATCGCGCCTGGGACACGTCGCTCGAGCGCGAGGTGGCGTTGAAGGTGTTGGCAGCGGATCGCTTGACATCCGAGTCCGATCGCGTGCGATTCCGGCGCGAGGCGCAGCGAGCGGGACAGGTCGGCGCGCACCCGAACGTGGTGACTGTCTATGGGGCGGGCGAAGAGAACGGGTGGCCGTATATTGCTATGCAAATCCTGCGCGGTGAGGATCTGGCGCAGTCGATCCAGCGTGAGGGCGCGATGGCGCCGGAGCGGGCCGTGCGGCTGTTGGAACAGGCTGCGGCCGCACTGGACCACCTGCACTCCCAAGACCCGCCGATCGTCCACCGCGACGTCAAGCCCGCCAACTTCATGCTCCTGACGGGCGACCGTCTGATTCTGACCGACTTCGGCCTTGCGCGTCGGACCGACGACACGCGCCTAACGCAGACCGGCGCCATTATCGGATCGCCGAGCTACATGGCACCCGAGCAGGTCATGGGGGCCGGAGGTGGAAAGCCGATCGGCAAGGCGGCCGACATCTACAGCCTGGCGGCGATGGCGTACGAGATGTTATCCGGACGGCCGCCGTTCAGCTCTGAGCACTTCCACGCCGTCCTTCACGCGCATGTGGCGTTGGCGCCGCCGTCGATACGCACGATCAGGCCTGAGTTGCCGGCTGGGCTAGACGTAGTGCTTGCGCGAGGCCTGGCCAAGTCGGCGGAGCAGCGCCATCCGTCAGCGTCCGCGTTGATCACCGACCTGTCTGCCGCGCTTGGGCATCTACGAGGTGTTGCCACTGCGGATTCGAGAACTCACGGCCAGGCGTCTCCGGCAACGAGAACCCTCGCGCCTCCGGGATGCCGATTCAGAGGCGCGCGCATCATCTTCGCTCTGGTCATCATTGGCGCATGTGGATTTTCCCTCCTGCTCTTAATGCTCATCGGTTCGGCGGACTGGACGTTCAACCCATCGACCGAGACGTATTCCAATGAGCTGGCGACCGCCGAAGGCGCCGTGGCCACAGCCATCGCGGTCGCCGATTCGGCTCAAGAGCGGTTGGATGGTGCCCTCGCAGCGCGCAATCCCGGCAACGTAGCCGTAGCGCAGTCGACGCGAGCTGCTGCGCTGGCATCTCTGGCTCAGGCAAGGGTTACCCGGGCAGCGGCCCGCGCAACGGCTACGGCCATTGGACCAGGCTGGGATATCTCGTTTTCGTTTGGGTCCGGGCCGACCCCGTCGCCCACCCCGCGGTAACACGTTGACGATGACCACCGACCTCACCGGCCACCAGCTCGATCAGTACATGCTCATCGAGTGCCTTGGCGGAAATATGGGACTGGTCTATCGCGCCTGGGACACGGCGCTTGAGCGTTGGGTTGCGGTCAAGGTCTTGGCCTCAGAACGCGTGTGGTCGGCGGACCATCAGCAGCGCTTTTTGCGCGAGGCGCGACGCGCGGCACAGGTCAGCGAGCATCCCAACTTCGCCACAATCCACGCGGTTGGTCGAGCTGCCGGGTGGCCTTACATCGTAATGCAGTACGTGCGCGGACAGGACCTGGCAAGCCTGATGGTATCAGAGGGAGCGCTTTCAGCGGAGCGGGCGTTGACGATCCTCTCACAGGCGGCAGCGGCGATTGACCATCTACATGGTCAGCATCCACCCATTGTCCATCGAGACATCAAGCCAGCCAACTTTATGATCAAAGAAGATGATGGAAGGGTTGTGCTAACCGATTTTGGCCTTGCTCGAAGATTAGACGATCCGAAACTGACGCTCGAAGGAGCGGTGGTCGGGACGCCATTGTATATGGCACCCGAGCAATGTAAGGGCAACAGCGCGCGTATGGCGGTGGACTTCAAAGCGGATATCTACAGTCTGGCCGTGATGGCATACGAGATGCTGTGCGGACGACCCCCCTTCGAGTCCGACAACATCTTCGAACTTCTCAGAAAGCACCTCGTTGAGCGCGCGCCATCCGTCCGTCAATTCCGTCCTGATCTGCCGCGCGCGGTGAGCGTTGTCATGGGGCGGGCATTGGCCAAGAATCCCCGAGTGCGGCCAAGATCTGCCTCAGCGTTTGTAGCGCAATTGGGCGGCGCAGCCAATGCAAGACCACTGCCAATCCTCGCCGGTGACCAACCCTCACGTTGGAAAGAGGATGCGCTGCGGAAGTCTCATGCACTGGTCATCAGCGCCAGGCGCCACCTCCATCAGTTGGTACACACTTTGGCTGGACAGTGGGCTGCTTTGGCCAAGTCAGATAGAGCACTTGTAACGCTGATGATCGCAACAAGTATCGTCGTAGCAATCGCATCATGGAGCTACTATCATGCTCCGGAAAGACGACTATATCGTGCCGCTGTCGCACAGGGGCGCGCCGACGCACGGGCCAACCAACTCATCGACGTGTGGTTAACTAGCGGCCTAACGGCCGCTACATTGGAGACCCGTCTCATCCCCGCTCTGGCCACTGCAGCGCAGGCTGATGTCGATTGGCGGATCATTGGGTTGACGGCCACCGTCGTTGCCGATGCTAGACAACAAGCGGCTCGTGCCCGTGGGACGCCAGACTTTGTAGTGACGCCGGTGCCTGTGCTGAGTGTCAATGGCGCTGTAACAGTCAGCCCAGAGCCCCCCACGCCGGGTCCTGGAGGGCGGGTCATAGTCCTTCGTGATCCGGCAAATGGATCGATCGTCGGCGATTGCGTCGTTCGATTCACGTGGCTGCACCTTCCAGCAGCGTCATCGGCTGCATATCTAGGAGCGCATACTACAGTTGGACTGCACGTGAAGCTGTGCAGAGAGCCGGACGGCTCATCAGAGCTTGACTGTCAGCTCTTTTCGGCCGGACAAGGCGGAGAGACCGGCGTTCGGCGCCTTACGTACAGCGGACGATATACGTGGCAAGTCTTGACTTCAGACGCCGAGTTCCAGACAGCTCTATCTACATTCGATTGGGTGCCAGGGGCTGCGTGCAGTACAGCGACGGCAACCAGTACGGCAACCTCGACGGCAACCAACACTCCCACCAAAACTAGAACGCCAACGCGTACGCCGACATCAACTCCGACGCAAACACAGACACCAAAACCGACCAAGACAGCTCGTCCCACGGCCAGCCCCACAGCCCACGTCATTTGGGCAGTCCCCGCGCGAATCTCAAGCGGCAAGTGCACTACAGTATACTGGCACGTCCGTGAGCGCCAACGTCACCGGGTTACGCTGAACGAAATGCAAGTTGATCCTGAAGGAATGCTACGGGATTGCCCCACAAAGTATAAGACATATAAGCTGACCCACGAACGCTGGGATGGCTCGTTGCATAGTTGGCAGGTTTCAGTAAGTGTAGAATCTCCTACTCCACCACCTCCCACTCCGTAGACAGCCCGAAGGATCAACAGCAATCACCCATGTCCACCAACCTTTCCGGCCGCACGTTGGACCAATACCATCTCATCGAACGCATCGGCGGCGGTGGTATGGGCGATGTCTATCGGGCAGTCGACCGGCAGAGGGCACGGACAGTGGCGGTAAAGGTGCTCAAGGAGCACCTGGGCGAATCGGAAGAGTTTGTCCACCGGTTCGTCCAGGAAGGACGGTTGGCGATGCTGCTCGGCCAGCACCCGCATCTGGTTACGGTGTACGATGTCGGGCGTGCCGACGGATGGTGGTACCTGGCGATGGCCTTCTTGGACGGACAACCGCTCAGTCGGATCCTGCGCGAGTATCCGCTGCTGCCAATGCCGTACGTTGTGCAGTTCATCGGCCAGATCGCCGCGGCGCTGGACTTCATGCACGGTCAACGGCCGGCCCCGGTTGTCCACCGCGATGTCAAGCCCGGCAACATCATGATCGATAACCTGGGCCATCGGGCCACCCTGATGGACTTTGGGCTGGCGCGGAGCCTGGCGGCCTCCCGCATTTCGATGGCCGACCAGCTCGTTGGCACGGCGCCGTACATGGCACCCGAGCAGACCAGCGGCCAAGCCGGGCCGCAAGCCGATGTCTGGAGCCTTGGGGTGGTGGCGTTTGAGATGCTGTGCGGACAGGCGCCGTTTGGCGATGACGACGCTGTGGCCATCCTCTATCGCGCCAAGCACGAGACGCCGCCCGAGGCATGCGGCCTCAACCCGTTGCTGCCAGCCGCCGTTGAGACGGTGTTTGCCACTGTGTTCGAGAAGGACCCGGCCCGCCGACTCGCACGCGCCGGCGCGTTCTCCAACGCCCTGCGCCTCGCGCTGGGCGATGTCGGCCGCATGTCGGACGACGATCACTTCGGTTTCCCTTTGCCGGCGCCTAACGCCCTCCACGGATCGTCCATCCCATCGACGCGCTCGTCCTCGACCCCTAGCGGCCGCTCGACTCCGGTAACCCCTCGGCCAGATAGCAGACATCTGACGCCCGCCACGCCCACCTCGCGACCGGGCAGCGAAGCGCGAACACCGCCGCATACGGGGCCGTCGTCGGCTCAGCTCGTCGGCATGATGTTCATCGTGCTTGGGTTGCTGCTCGGCATCGCGCTCGTTCTCAAGATCACGGTCGATGATCCGCTGCGCAGCGCCCAAGCCACCGCCGCCGCTGTTGCGACGACCGCACGAGAGGCGAACGCGGTCCTGGCTACGGCCGCGGTCGACGCGCAGGACGTAAATCTGTTCGCAGCTCGGGCCACTGCAGACAGCGCCGGCGAGCGCGTCGCCGCAGCGCAGGCTACGTTGCAGATCGTCCGGGAGCAGGCGACCAAGACCGCACGAGCGGCAGACAAGTCGGCTGATCGAACGCCGCCCGCTGTCGCAGAGACCGGCTCGGCGGCGGGCGAGGCGACGCGACTCGCTCTGTCGCCGGGCGGCGACCCGCTTCTGACGCTGATCTCTCCGGGATTGGGCGAATCGGTCTCCGGCTGCGTCTTCTTTGCCTGGTCGGCGCCACCTCCCGACCTCGAGACCGGAAGCCGCTACGATCTCCTCCTATGCAGCGAGCGTCTGGCCGGCACCGCCTGCGAACCGACTCACGGCATCCGTACCACTCAGCGCACCAGCGATGCCTGGCAGCCGGACAAACCCGATGAGCTGACAGCCGGAATAGGCATCTGGGACAGCGGACCGCAGACGCTCCGCTGGCAGGTTCAACTGAGCGACCGGCCGGATGTCGCGAGCGGAATTGGAGTCTTTCAATGGCGGCCGGGGACGGCACCGTGTCGGTCGAACTGAACATGACGGCGGCGGAAATGCACCCGCCCACCAAGGCAAACAACTTGGAGCGAAGTCCATGACCCACCGTGAGACACATCTTGAAAACACCGCGCTTGACAAGTATGCGATCGGCGAGTTTGTCGCCGCCGGTGGATTTGCGGAGGTCTATAAGGCGCGCGACATGCGCTTATCGATCGATGTGGCTATAAAGGTCCTCAAGCCCAGCCAAGCCGATCCGGCGACCGTCAGTCGCTTCCGTGACGAAGCGATGCGCGTTGCGAACCTACAGCATCCGAAACCGCATCCGAACATCATCAACGTCCTGGATGTCGGTGAGAGCCACGGCTATCACTGGCTGGCGATGTCGATGCTCGAGGGCGAGACCCTCGCCGACCGATTGGCGCGCGGCGCCCTTCCGCTCCACGAAGCGACCAGGGTGATCGGACTCGTCGCGGACGCACTGGACCACGCGCACAGCCGCAGCTTGATCCACCGCGACGTCAAGCCTTCCAACATCTTCCTGACCCGCGACGGCGGCGTCGTCCTGATGGACTTCGGCCTTGTCCGCGAGCAGCACAGCGCGGACGGCACGCGGACCATGAGCATCATCGGCACGCCTGAGTACATGAGCCCCGAGCAGATCCAGGCCAAGGGACTGACCTATCGCAGCGATATCTACAGCCTTGGCCTTGTCGCCTTTGAGGCCATCACCGGCCGCGCAGCTTTCCCACATGTAGGCGGCAATACATGGCAGGTGTTGGAGCAGCAAGTCAAAGCGTCTCTCCCAGCGATGCGCCGTTCCGATGGCTCGACCGTACCAGACTACGTCGAGGCCGCCATCAAGTATGCGACAGCCAAGAACGCCGCCGAGCGCTGGCCCTCCGCTGGCGCCATGGCCAAGGCTCTGAAGACTCCAAGCTCAGCACTGCCGCCGACACGGCAGGGAGAGCCAGTGAGAATTCAGCCCCCGGTGGTGCCGCCGGCGCCCCCGGTCGGTCCTGCAAACACAACGACCAGTGGTCTGGGTCCGCTCGGTCCCATCCTAAGTGTCTTCGCCGCAGCTGCCGCCACCAGCGTCATCGGCTTCGGCCTGTGCCAGTCCAGAACGCTCATCTGCCTAGTGCCACCGCCGTCGCCCACGCCGAGGAGCCCTGAAGTAACCGTGGCTTCAAACCCGACCGCGCGCGCCCCGGAAAAGCCCACCGTCGCTACCGTCAAACCCACCTCCAGGCCCGCGCCCACTGTCAGAGTCCCGACCCCAGGCCCCTCAATCAGCGAGATGCGTGATGCGATCCGCAACGTTGTCTTGACCTACAACGACATCAAGGTCGAGGCAATGTCCCAGCTGAACTCCACACGGCTCGCCGACGTCCTCGTCGGTGACGAGCTGACGCGTCGGCGCCAATCGGTTTGCTACCTGGTAAAGGAGGAGCGACGTTACGAATACAGCGAGCGGAACGTTCCGAGAATTCAGGACGACGACATCGACATCATCGAGGCGGGTCAGCGGGCAACGGTGTTGGCCAATATCAGCGAGCATCGAATTCTGCGAAGGAGCTCTGGACAGGTGATCACAGACTACGGGATCGAGACCTACCGCGCGTTCTACAAGCTGCTCCGACGGAACGAGAACACCTGGAAGATCGACTGCCTGACGGCACTCGAGGATGACGAGCCACTCGGCTGCGAAGTCACGTTCAGCGGTCCCGACCCATGCCAATAGAAACGAAGTCGCGCCAGCACATCCTCGGGATCGTCATCGGCATCTTGGTGGTGGCGATAGCCGTCCGCGTTGTCGTATCGCCAACCGGGTCCCCCGGCATACCCGCAGCCATCACTCCATCAGAGCCCGCGTCGGTCGGAGCCCCGACGTATCGCGTAACGCCTTCCGAGGTCGGTGCGGACTTTGGCACGCCCGCGTCCCAGAGTCTTGCCGACAGTTGGGCGGTACTTCAGGCTGCCGTGACGAGCGGCAATGTACAACAGCTGGAGGACTTGGCGCAGGTCGCGGGCGCGGTCGCGCCCGACGACGCTGCCGAAAGAGCTGAGTCCGAACGACTACGGCGGCAGGCGCTCCGGGCGCGCGATGAGCTGATGGGCACGATCTACCTCGACACTGGCACCATGCAGCTTTGGGCGCTGACGGACGACAAGGGACAGCCGCTGGTTGCACCGGCGGATATGAGCGTGGGCGGCGGACAGCTCTATGTGCTCGACAGCGGCGTGCTCTACCGGACACCGGTGCCGGCGGTGGCCGTCGAAATGCAGGAACTCTCCATGACGCTGTTCCTGAGCCCAGATGACCTCATCGATGGCTTCCCGATCAAGGAGCTCGTCGGCGTTGAGGCAGGGGCCGACGGCACGGTCGTCTACGCGCTCGACAAGTCCAACGACCTCTACCGCTACGACAGCGCCACGGACGCCTGGCGCCTGCAGCCCATGGCCGCCGACCGCCACGACGATCCGTCGCCGCTCTACCTCAACATGGGGACGTTCGACAACCGGCTGTACATGCTGGACCCGGCGCGCAATCAGGTGTGGCGCAGTCCTCCCAACGACAGCGGCGATGGCGTGATGCCGAGCGTGCTTCCCTGGCTCGTTCCGCCGGGCGGCTTCGATGTAAGCAATGGCGTCGACTTGGCCGTCGACGGCAGCGTCTACGCGCTGATGCGGAGCGGACGGGTCGTGGTGTATCCCGCGACAGCTGCTGGCTTCGACGCCGTCGAAGCCGCCGACGCGGCGACGTCCGTCACCGGACTGCGAGCAGCGGGCAGCCGTCCCTCTGCCATCGTCCTGGGGTCGAGTGGTTCAGATCTCTTCGTAGCTGATCCTGGACGCCGCCGTATCGTTAGGTTGGATCGATCGAGCGGTGAGTTCATAGGACAGTGGATTGCGCCGGACGCACCCTGGTTTGATCACCTGAATGCTTTAGCGGTTGATGGCGGCCGGCTACTAATGGTCGCGGGTCAGTCGGTCGCCGCCGTGGCGATTGACCAAGCTGTGAGGCCGGATACCACCCGATTGACGGAGCTACCGGAGTTCGTTGCCCAAACTGGTGCGGGTGACTCCGACGTTCCCACCGGCGACCTCGCGCCTAACGATCCGGGTCTGCCGGCCCGTCTAGCCGCCCGCCACTTCAACATGCCCATCGAGGGCGCGTTGCTCCCGGATCGGAACGCTGTTTACCCGGGCTCGCGGCGCACCTACCGCTACGGCGTGCATGAAGGGCTCGACCTCTATGCCAAGGACATCGGAGTGCCGGTAGTGGACGGTACGCACGTGGTCGCCATCGGAGATGGCGTCATACAGCGCATCGACAGTGATTATAGGGAGATGACCCTTGGCGAGGTCAACGGACTGCTGGATGAGGCGCATGCTCTCCACATCACGCCTATCGACACGCTGGCCAAGCTGAACGGCCGGCAAGTCTGGATCGATCACGCTGACGGCATCGCCAGTCGCTACTCCCATCTCTCGGCCGTTGACGCGGATCTCCAAGTCGGGCAGCAAGTCCGTGCCGGGCAGGTCATCGGCAACGTCGGCTTGTCGGGCACGCCCGATGGCATCGTGGGCAACACGCAGTTCCCGCACCTCCACTTCGAACTACGGTTCGGCGGCGAGTTCCCGTACGATCACTACCTTGGGAAGTGGCTTACGACCGAGCAGACAAGGCGCGCGTTCGAACGGATCTTTGCCGTGCCGGTGCGGCCGGCGTACCTTGATGAGCGGTGAGCGATCGTCAAGTTGGGTCTATCGCATGTCTTATGGTCCCGCCACGGTCGAGCTCACCCGCCACTGATACACCAGATCGCCCACAATCCAGCCCACCACTCCTGCCAGCAGCCCTCCGACAATTTGACCTGCCCTCAAAGACCCGAAGTAAAGCGGGATGAACGAGGTGGCCGTCAGCGCGCCCGCCAGCGCCGACAGCAACGCGCGTTGGCGCCAAGGCTGTTCGGAGCCATCATAGCGGGCGGGGATCTCGATGACCGCGAGCGCCACCACACCACTCACTGTCAAGGCGATGATGAGGCGCCCAATGTCCATGGGACGGCCAAGCGCGCTGCTGGCCATCAGCATTGACGCACCCGCAACAAGCATATGGGCTGCGGCCGCGAACGCCATTCGGTTTGTTCGGGTGGCTGCGTGAAATGCGAGGATGGGCAACGCGTACGCGGGGAAGTTGAACCACACCAGAGGTAGGTTGTCACGCACCCACGGTGCCAAAATGGCCACCATCAAGACGCTGGCAACCGTCAATGCTAGCACCGCACTGACAAGCTGCTGCGTGGTCCAGTCGGCGGTCAATTGTCGCAAGTAGTCTGTTAGCACCCGTGTCGGTGGCGCACCGCCTTCGCTTCGTATTGGCGCTGGCATGTGAGCCGGACGGATCGTGGGCGAGCCGTCTCGCGCCAGTGCCTGGTATAAGGCGCCCGCCGACGGCCAGCGCTCAGCACGCGTGATTCGTGTGGCGCGACGGATGGCTTCGGCGGCCCCCAGCGAGAGATCGGTCCGGAGCGTGGCAACATCGGGCAACGCTCCGGCGTGCGGTGGTGGCTGGCCGGTCAGCAGGTGGTGAAGCGTCACGCCCAGACTGTATACGTCGCTGAGGGCATCGGTTTGGCCGTGGCCGAACTGTTCGGGCGCCGCGTACCCATACGTTCCCAGTTGGCGGGTATCGGCGGTCTTTCCGGGGGCGAAGTGGCGCGCGATACCGAAGTCGATGAGGAATATCCGGCCGAGGTGGTCGAGCATGATATTGTCGGGCTTGAGATCCCGGAAGATGATCGGTGGGGACCGCTGGTGTAGATAGTCCAGCGCGCTGCAAAGCTGGCCGGCCCAGCGAACGACCTCGCCCTCATCGAACGGCTGGCCGCGTTGTTCGAGCAGCTGACCCAGGGTCATCCCGTCGATGAAGTCCATGACGATGTAGTGACGATCGCCTTCGTCGAACGCGTCGACAACTCGTGGCAGGTTGGGATGAGCGAGGCCGCGTAGCATGGCCGATTCGCGCGCAAAGTCCAACTCCGCCTGTCGCCGCTCAACCGGCCCGACGACTGCGTTCGACAGCTCCTTGAGTGCCCAACGCTGGTTGGCGATCTGCGCGTCTTCGATGCAATAGACAGCTCCCATCCCACCCTGCCCGACCTTGGACAGGATGCGATAGCGCCCGTGCAGAAGGCTCAAAGGCGGCAACAAGCCAGTGCGGCCGACGGCGGCAGCCCGCGCCTCGTCCACCAGTTCGGCTGCGCCGGGCGAAACTACACCAGATGTTTGGATCAGCTTGCCTGTCACGCCGCAGAAACGGGCGCCCTCGCGATGTTCGCCGCCACAATGGTGGCAGCGATGGCTAGTAGTCACCGGAGGTCGGCGCGGTCAGCCGGTGCCGTACGGCGGCTCATATCCGCCGCTGACACCGGATGCGGCAGGCGCTGCGGCCAGTCCAGGTCGGCGCAGAAAGTAGCCGACGCCTACCAGGGCAAGCGACGCTCCTAGGGCAAGGTAGAAGCCGTTCCCGAAGTTGAGCTTCACCGAATTGAGCATCATCTCGCCCATCATCTGGCCTAGTTCGGCGAATGCATCCTCGCCAGTCGAGGCCGAGGAGGCCGCCGCGGGCTCGTTGTCCTGCAACGTGTTCCGCAGCCATTCTGGCCCGTACAGCAATCCGACCAGGAGCACAGCCGACTGCAGCCCGCCGAGTGTCATCGCCCAGCGCGACAAGGCAATCGGCCTGGTCAGCGACATGACCAAGCCTAGCAGTGCTGAGACCAGAACGATGCCCGCGCCGATTCGCCAGATGAGGCTCGCCCCAAGCTGTTCTTGGGTGTCGGCACCTGGAATGGCTGTGCCGGTGGTGCCTTCCGGTTGCCAACTCTCGAGCGACTCGGACATTGGTGATTGATAGTCGCCGGTCAAGATTTGTGTGCCGGTGGCGGTGATCATCTCCTGACCCTGGCACGAGATCGAAAACCAGGGCAGCAGGAAGCTGACGAGAACGGCGGCAAATAGAGCCGGGCTGGCACGTCGTTCCATGGTCGTCTCCTTGTGTCTGGAGGGGTTGCCGGATGTGTCCTGCTGGCACTTGACGCGATTATGTGGTCGATGGAGATGGCTGTCAACTGCCGTCTGGCGCGGTTCATGCGTTGCGACACGGTATCGCCCTATGCACCTGGCGGATAAGTGCCCGACTTCCACCCACGGCACAATCGCGCTATCATCCGAGGCGCTGAGACGTCACGAGTCGTCGCTCGACACAAGGATGCAACCCTCATGGTGTACATTGCGGGATCCCAGCGTCGTCTGAGAGAGGACAATCCAATGATGGCGACGGGATGAAGCGCCTTTGTCAGTCAAGCGGCTGGCACGTGTGTTTCCCACTGTTCCTCGGAGCGTTCATCGCGCTCGTTCCGGCCGCCTCTGCGCGCGCGCAGCTGCAAGCTCCGCTGGCCGAAGGCTTGGTCACCGTGGCACCGCCCCTATCACTCAACGGTCACCAATACGTCGTTCAGTACACGGCCGAAGGTCCGGACCAGCATAGTTCGGCCGTCATCCTGTTCGACACGACGATGGAGACGTTCGAGCGGCGCCGAATCAACAAGATGGTGGTGACGCGCGACGGTGAGGTGGTGGCTGACGCGGATGAGCTGGCCGACGTATTCTGGGCCTACACCGCAGCCGCTTATCTTTACGAGCGCGGTCCCGACTTCGACCTCGGCTCGATTCCATCCGGCTTCCGGGACGATCTGCACCGCGTGACAACCAATCCTGTCTTTCTCGACCAGCGATTGCGCGCGGTGCTCAAGGGACCAGAACGTGAAACGCTCGAAGCACTGCGCGCCATCCTAGCACCGCGCAGTGCACCATCTGAGGTGTCGGCGCTCGTCAAGGATGCCCAGTCACAGGTCGAGGATGGCCAGCGGGTCGTGGATGCCGTCGACGATGTGATCGCTACGATGAGGTGGAGCGAGAGCCGGTCGGTGCGCGCCATTCAGCGCGAAGCCAGTCGGTACTTCGAAACCTGGCAGCCGCTCGCGGTCGCGGGCTCCACGTACCTCGATGTTGGCGGCACCCATATCGAGCTGCTCAACGGCCTCGATCTGATCGCCTTCGGGTTGCGCTTGATTGCCCTGGGCGATCTGAGCGCTGAACGCGCAGGGTTGCTGACCGCCTACTTGGCAATCCATGCGCCACTAGATGGGGAATTCAACGACTATCAGGCGGCCGCTGCTGGCAAGGCAGTCGACGAGGTGGCCGTCGCCGGCGAGCAGGAGGCCAACGTCTTCCATGAGTTCGTTCATGACGAGGCAATCGAGATCGCGGGGCGGGCGGGCGAGAAGATCATCGCTGAGCGTGCGGCAAGGTGGCTGGCCAGCCACGTAGGGCTGCAGTTCCCCGTCCATCGCATGGTCAGCGCCGCCAGCGCCGTCGGCATTGGGCTGACGCTCGGCGAGCTCCTACTCGGAACGGGCGAAATGTACAGCCACATGCGCGTTGCCGAACGATCTGACGAGCTGCGCATGCGCGGCCGCGCCACGCGATTGGCCATGCAGGAGGAGGCCCGCAGGGATGCTTCACCAGCGGCGTTCGACGGCGATCGCGCCATGCAGTACCGGGCGGCTTACATGTTGGAAGCGCTCGCCGCTGCCCAGGCCCACCGCAGCTACGCCGATGGCGTCGCGGCAATGGTCGAGCCGGGGCTGAGGCAGAAGCTCAACCCGATCAGTTGGCTCAAGGGCGAAGAATGGCGCGCAGCCGTGCAAGGGCTCCGGGGGATCGCGGCTGGCGAAGAGGCCGCGGCCGAGGCCGAGATGGGCCATCCCGACTACGTCTCGGCGGCCGTAACGCTGGCAGTTGCCGGCTCCTCTGGAGGGGAGGGGCCGAAAGACCGACGCCCGCGTCACGATCCCGACGCGGCAGCGCGCCGTCTGGAACGTGCTTGGCGCGAGCTCGCCCGGGAGGTACGCCGCGTCGGAGCAGGCGTCGCTGAACGACTGGCTGAAGCGTCGCGCAAGCTCAAGAACATCGTCCGCGGCGGTACGCCGGCAGAGCCAACCGATGTAGCGCGGGCATACATGGAGGCTGTTGAACAGTTGGACACGGGCGCGGTGATCAAGCAGTTCCGCCCGCGCGACAGGCTTGGCATGCGGCTGATTCACGGCGCTACGTTCGCCGTCATGCGTGGCCTCGGCATAGAGTTTCACATCGCGTCGCCGACGTACGAGCTCGTCGAGACAACCGGTGACACAGCCGTGGTCCGCATCTTCGGTACGGCCAATATCGCCATTCCGCTGGCGGGGGACGAAGCGGAATCGGCCGAAGAGTTCGACGAACATCTCCCCCTTGTCCGCGAAAAAGGGGAGTGGTATGTCAAGGGCAGCGACGAGATCAATGCGTTGCTCGACGACATCATCGAAACGTTCGGAGGAAGGTGAGCCACGATGCGCAGAGTGAGCACCGGATTCCTGATCGCCGTCGTCATCATGTCAATCCTCCTCCCGTGGTTCACGGTGTCTTGTTCCGGCGAGCCGATCGCGACCGCCACTGGCGCGGATGTGGCCCTCGGATCGGTCGACATGTCGGCCCTGGAGCCCCTCGCCGCGAGCGACGACGGAGCTGCGGGTTTCGCGGAGGGCGTCGCGGCAGCGCTGCTTTGGGGCCGTATATGGATCGTGGCCGTCCTAACCCTCTGCGTCGTCGGCCTTGGCGTCAGCCTCGTCGGTCAGCCCGGAACCGCGCCTTGGCTTACGCGGGTCCTCGCGCTTCAGCTGCTGCTGCTCGCCATCGTCCTGCCGACCGTCGCGGTTGCGCTACCCCGAGCCCTCATCTCCGCCCTGGGTGCCGAGATCTTCGGCCGACCCGTCGACAGCCCGGCCGTTCAGACGGTCATTGCGGGCATACGCGTCAACGCTGAAGCCGGGTATTGGACGGCGGTGGCTGCCACGTTCGTCGGCTTGACATTGTCGGCGCTACCGCGACGACGCGCCCTCGCGCCTACGTCTGTGCTGGAAGGCCGTTCCACGCCCTCGGCGCTACCACCCCCGGGGTTGTTCACGTCTCCTGCGTCGATTGCTCTGGCGTATCACGATGGCGCCAATTGGCGGCACGTCGGCCAGTCCGTGGTCACGGAGGACCGCTTCGATCTCGGCCGGCTTCAACCGCAGCTTGAGGGCATCATGGTTCAGTGTGCAGCAAACCGTGTGACAATCGAGGGCAATTGGTCGTCGCCCGTCACCCTGCATCGCGGAGCTCAGGCGACCGTGCTCGACCCTGCTCCACAGCGGCTGGTGGTCTGGCCAGGCGATTCGCTTGTGGTGGGTGGGTGGTCGTTTGCATTCGCTGGTGGTGTGTAGATACTGAGCGCCTTGTCGCCGCCGAGGTGCCAGAACCATCCGGAATCGCCCTCATTGAGAGGATTCTCCCAATGTCCACCCGCGAGACCCACCTCGAAGGCTACGCCCTCGACAAGTACGCCATCGTGGAGTTCGTCGCCGCTGGCGGGTTCGCGGAGGTCTACCGCGCACACGACACGATGCTGAACATCGACGTCGTCGTCAAGGTCCTCAAGCCGAGCCAGGCTGATTCGCCGTCGGTCGCCCGCTTCCGCGAGGAGGCGATGCGCACGGCCAACCTCCATCAGCCGCACCATCACCCGAACATCGTCGAGGTCTTCGCTGTCGGGGAGAGCCACGGCTACTACTGGCTGGCGATGCGCCTCCTTCACGGGCAGACGCTCGAGGCAAGGCTCCGCAGCGGTCCCTTGTCCCTGCGCGAGACCGCACGCATCCTCGACGGCGTCGCGGCGGCGCTGGACCACGCGCACAGCCGCAGCTTGATCCATCGCGACGTCAAACCCTCCAACATCTTTCTGACCGACGACAACGGCGTCCAACTGATGGACTTCGGCTTGGTGCGCGAGGTGCTGAACCCGGGTGCAGCGGCGACGAAGACGATCATCGGCACGCCTCAGTACATGAGCCCGGAGCAGATCAAGGGCGAGGCCATCAGCGCGCGCAGCGACATCTACAGCCTCGGCTTGGTGGCTTACGAGATGCTCACAGGGCGAGCAGCGTTCCATCATGAAGCTGGCAACACGTGGCATGTGCTGAACCAGCAGGTGAACAGCGATCCACCGCCGATGGGGCTGCCAGGTGGTGCATCGGAGCCGACCGAGGTGGAGGCGGCAGTTCGACGGGCCGTAAGCAAGCAGCCGAGAGAGCGATGGGGATCAGCGGGCGAGCTTGCCGCGGCCGTGGCGACGGGGCTTGGTGAGCGCCCGGCCAAGTACAGGGCAGGCGTCGGAACGGGGCGGCACGTGCCAGGCCCGGTCGACCGACATAGAACGGCCAACGTGCGGCAGGTTAGGGCGACTGGAGCAAGCACGACTCTCATTGGTATGAGTGCCATAGGAATTGTCGTCCTTTCATGGCTTGTCGGGCAATCCATGCCGTCTCGCAGGACCGCAAATCAGATTGCGGACGATCCTATCTCACTCACCACATTGCCGGTGGCGAGCATGACACTTCCAGTGGCGACGAACGTCCCAGAGGCTACGATCATCGTGCGGACAGCAGTGCCGACGGCATTGCCGACAATCGCCGTGCCCAACACGGCGACGGCGATCCCCGCGCCGACGATCCCCGCGGCGCCGGCCGCCGCGGCGCCGGCCGCCTTCGGCTTCGGCGTCCAGGTCCACGCGCCGCGCGGCGACCAGCGCTCCATCGACGCGGTCAAAGATCTCGGCTTCAATTGGGTCAAGCAGCAGGTGGAATGGCACCGCTACGAGGGCTCGGAGGGTGCCTACGAATTCGGCGGCCTGGACACCTTGGTCAACCAGGCCAACGCAGCGGGCGTCAACGTGCTGTTCAGCGTCGCCAAAGCGCCGGGCTGGGCGCGCCCGGGCAACACGGATTACAGCGTCGAAGGCCCACCGGCGGACCCGGCGACGTTCGCCAACTTCATGGGCGCTATGGCCGCCCACTTCAAGGGCCGCGTGGCAGCCTACGAGGTCTGGAACGAGCAGAACCTGCACTATGAGTGGGGCAACGAGCCCATCGATCCGCTCCGCTACGTCAGGATGCTGTGCGCGGTGTACGGTTCGATCAAGGCTCAGGATCCCGGCGCGACGGTGGTCAGCGGCGCCATGGCGCCGACCGGCGTGAACAACCACCTGGCCATGGACGACGTGCAGTACCTGCGCGGCATGTACGCTGCTAACGCCCGCGGCTGCTTCAACGCGCTCGGCGCGCACCCATCCGGCTTCAACAAGCCGGCCACGGCCGGCGTCGGATGGACGGCGCCCGGCAAGACCGACTTCAGCGGCCACCGGTCGTTCTACTTCCGCGGCACCATCCAGGCCTACCGCTCGGTGATGTGCGCCTACGGCGATTGCCGCAAGAAGATCTGGGCGACCGAGTTCGGCTGGGCCACCATCGAGAACCTGGGCGCCGGCCCCGCGCCCGGCTACGGCTACGCGGCGCAGAACAGCGAGGGCGAACAGGCGCAGTACTTGGTCGACGCCTTCAACCTGGCGCGCAGCTGGCGCTACGTCGGTCCCATGTTCGTGAACAACCTCAACCGAGCTGCGTTCAGCGGTACCGAAACCCCGCTAGCTGCGTTTAGCATCGTGCGCGCCGATTGGGCGCCGCGGCCGGCATATTTCGCCCTGAAAGGGATGTCGAAATAGTGATCGCGGCGGCCTTCGCTTTGCGGCCAATCCAGCGTCGGACGGTGGAGTGATGACCATTACCCCAAACATATCCGGTAACACTCTTGCCGGCGCAACTGAGCCGCGCTAAGCAACCCACGCTATCCTCGTCCAAGGACCAAATCATGACCACCCGCGAAACCCACCTTGAGAGCTACGCCCTCGATCAGTACGAAGTCCTGGCGTACATCGCCGCTGGCGGGTTTGCCGAAGTGTATCGGGCAAAGGACATGCGGTCAGGTGAAGAGGTCGCGCTCAAAGTGCTCAAGCCAACCGAGGCGCAGAAGCCGGACGCGGTCAAGCGGTTCAACGACGAGGCGTTGCATACGTCGCTGTTCCACCAGCCGCAGCGGCATCCGCACCTCATCGAGGTGAAGGGCCGAGGAGAGTGCAACGGCTATCACTATATCGCCATGCCGTACCTGCGTGGTGAGACCTTGGAGCAGCGTCTGAAGCGCGGAGCGCTGCCACCGGCTGAAGTGGCCCGTGTGATCAGCGCAGTGGCCAATGCGCTGGATCACGCCCACGTGAAGCACCGTCGCGTACACCGCGACGTCAAGCCGTCCAACATCTTTCTTACAGCGGACGGCGGCGTCATTCTGATGGACTTCGGGCTGGTGCGAGAGCAGAAGGGGCTCGACATCACCGCCACGATGACCATCATCGGTACACCGCAGTACATGAGCCCTGAGCAGATCAAAGGAAAGGGCATCAGCTTCAAGTGCGATACGTACGCATTGGCTCATGTGACCTATGAGGCGTTGTGCGGCAAGCCGGCATTCCCGAACACTGGCGATCAATTTGGCGTCATGTGGGCTCAGGTCAACAGCCCGCCGCCGCCGCTCAACGTGGTCGGATTGTCTCCCGACCGGGCAGCAGCGGTCAAGGCCGTAGTCAGCTACGCGCTAGAGAAGGATCCGGCGAGCCGCTATGACACCGCGGGTCAGTTTGCTATGGCGTTGAGCGATTCCATCAACTCAGGGCGCGTCACGCAGCCACCGCTCAAGCCCGTGCCCAGGCCCGTGCCCGTGCCGCCCCCGCAACACCAGGCAATCCAGCGAACACCACCTCAAGAGCAAAGTCTATTTTACGGCGCATTGCTCGTCGGCCTAGCTGCGTTGTTCGTCCTCGGCACCATGGCTTGGCTTGCAACATCAGCGGACCGAAGCCCTACCGTGAGCCCGCCGCGCCCGACTGCCGTTTCAGTCGTAGTGAACACGCGTGAGCCGGAATCAACGAGCGAACCGGCAACTGACGCTCCGGTGCCCCCGCCGGAGGCTGTCGGAGATCCTGCTCCACCCGTCTCGTTCAAGTCGGGGACGGTCGAGGGCAAGGTCGGCGGAGGGGCAACGTTGCTCCACGGCCAGATGGAGCCTGATACGTCCGTATCGGTCACCATGCGGCTGTCGCCGTGCAACGACGAGGTGACGTTCTTCGTGAAGCCGATGCAGGGCGCAGTCGTGAACTCTGTCCACGAAGGGGCGTGCAGAGCAGTGGTCTCGTTCTCTACCGCTGAAGGCGGTCCGGTGACGCTGTCGATAGCCAACACCGATGTAGGTTCAAGGGTGGATTATGAAATCGAAGCAGTTGGCTTCCGAAGTCTTCAGTGACGCGGGAGACGAACGCACTTCAGATTTGGCTGACTTGACAGATCCGGCGAACAGGGTTCTAATCCACGTATCGGAATTCCCATCCGCAATGCCTTACGACTCAAGGAGCATGTCCATGGCACGATTCTGCACCGCCCTCGTCATTGCCGCTTCGCTGGCAATCCTCGGCTCCAGCATGGCTGCTGCCCAGGATGCTGCCGCGAACTCCGGCCCCATGACCGTTACGTCTACTCTGAACGGCGACATCAATGCTGGCGGCCACTTCACGAAGGAGATCATTCTGCCTGCCAGCGGCGACGTGGTCGTCACCGTCAAGCAGACCAGCGGGACGTGTCTGTCGGGGCGCAGCCCGGTAGTGAAGAAGGGGCGCCCGTCGACCGGCGGCACGATGTACGCCGAGGTCTACCAGGGACCGGAGCACTATGGCCCAAGCGACGAATCGGGCACGTGCATGCACGCCTTGACCTTTGCGCCTAAGGCGTCCGGCAGCGCGACGGTCCAGGTCTCGAACTACTCCAGCCAGTCCGTCGGCATCGAAATGACGATAACCGGCGCCAGTGAGCCGGTCGAGACGGAAGTTGTCGAGAACGGCGAGGTCCTACCGAAGGTACCTGATACGGGGCGGGGATCGGCCGAATAGCCGGGGGGCTTCCTCCCTTAGATCCGCTTCATCCGCTCGCTGGGCATGACAAACGGGCGGTGGGCCCTCGGGCTCACCGCCCGTTTTCTCGTCCGGGCAAACCTCGGATTGCGGGTCTCCGGCCGATCGGTTTGAAAGCGGGTGCGAGCCACTCGCTGTCTCTAGCCGTCCGCCATGCGCGCATATACGGCCAGCCGCTGGTTGTACCCGCCGCGCTCCGAATCCCATTGGCCGTGACACGTGATGAGGTTGAGGTTCCTCTCGGTCGTGGTGCCGAACAGACGGCGGAGAGGAGCCTCATTCGCCAGGAAGGCGACCTTGGTATCGACGACATAGCGGAACACTTGCCCGCCTGGATCATCGATGAAGACCTCGTCGCCCGACACCAACTGGCCAAGGCTCCAGAACACCGAGGGGCTTCCGTCCCTGTTGTCGAGATGGCCGGCAATCGCCACGTTTCCCGATCCGCCCCATCGTGCGCCGGGCTCATACCAGGCGACGTTGTTGGCATTTCGCGGCGTACCCATGTGCCCTGAAGTGGTCAGGCCGATGCGTTCGATCGCCACATCGACGCCGATCCGCGGGATCCGGAGCCGCGCGCCGGTGAGCGCGCCACCACCTGTCGCGCCCACGGCGCGCGGCTGCGCGGCGGCTACCGGTGCTGTGATCGTAGCTGTTGCCGTAAGCGCCCGCGCCGCGGTGGGGGTCGCTTGATCGGCGGGCGTTGCGGTGGTCGTATGCCTGACGACCGCCGTGGGTGTGACCGCACGAGTGGGCGTTAGGGAGGTCATAGCCGCCAGCGTTGCGGTAGCGGTGGAGGCCATGCTCATGCGGCGGAATGGTCGTGGCGGCACAAGGCCAGCGTAATCGGACAACGGCGTTGTTGCCATTGCCATTGCCATTGCCGTTGCCGTTGCCGCTGGTGCAGTTGGGTCGGGCGCGTGCGCCGCCGGACCGACCGGCCGACAGGCAGCAAAGGCAGTCAGGACGAGAATTAGCGCGGTCGCCGATGAGCGGAGGCGCGGCTGTGGGCGGGAAATCTGTATCATGTCCATCCCGTGGCTTATCAGCGTAGGCGGTTCATTGTGCCTCTCCTCGCCGATTGCTCAAAGCTAGGAGCGTGCGGTCCATCCGCCGTGGTCACCAGTGATGGCCGCTCGGGCAGGGCGTGCTGACCACGCGGCTGCGGACGTCAGTTGACAGCACCGCCGAACCGGCCACAATGATGGGGGCCCTACGCAGGGAGCGTTGAAACCACCCACTGAAGGCGTGAGACGGCTGACCATGCGCGAAACCCATCTCGAAGGCTACGCCCTCGATCGATATGAGATCCGAGAGTTCATCGGCGAAGGCGGCTTTGGCGAGGTGTACCGCGCTTGGGCCACCGATCTTCATATTGAGGTGGCGGTCAAGGTACTCAAGCCGTCTCAGGCAGCTATTGCCGGCACGATTGGGCGCTTCGTCGACGAGGCTCGGAAGACGGCTCATCTGCAACACCCCAACATTGTCATGACTTATGCTTACGGCGAGTGCAACGGCTGGCACTACATTGCTATGAAGCTGCTCCAAGGCGTAACGCTGGCCGATCAGATCGCGCGGTATCAAGGACCGCTGCCACCGCAAGAGGTCGCACGCATCATCCGCGGCGTAGCCAACGCCCTCGATCATGCGCATAGCCGCAACCTCATCCACCGCGACGTCAAGCCGGCGAATATCTTCCTCGAGCACGACGGCGGCATCGTGCTGACCGATTTCGGCTTGGTCAAGGAACTACAGCGCACCAACATTACCGTCACCCAGACCATCGGAACGGCAGAGTACATCAGCCCCGAGCAAGTGAGGGGAGTGGGCATCACCGCCAGGAGCGACGTCTATTCCCTTGGCCACGTGGCATTTGAAGCGCTGACCGGATGGGTCGCGTTCCCGAGCACCTCAGGCAACCCGTACCCTACGCTCATGGCCCACGTCGAACAGGAGCTGCCACCGCTATATCTCCCCGGCGCTACGGACACCATAACGCAGTCCATTGACCAAGTATTGCGCACTGCAACTGCGAAGGCACCCGAGGCGCGCTTCGCGACAGCGGGAGCATTCGCGACGGCGTTAGAAAGAGCGTTGAACTCGCCACAGCCACCGACACCGCCACTGCCCCCTCAACCGCCACCGCCACCTCAATCGCCGCGGCCGCGCTGGTGGATGTACGTGCTTGCGATGTTGGTGGTGGGATGGGCTCTGGTCGCTATTGTGCCGAGCGTGATCTTTCCTCCGGTCGAAGACGATCCGCCTGTAGCTGATGCATCGCCCACACCGACTGCTACTAAAGCGCCAGTGATCACCGTAACGGATCCAAAACCAGCAACTCCACGGTCCACGAGGACGGTTACGCCCTCGGCAACTGTGCCGACCAGCACGCCCACGTCCACGCCACCGCCCCCACCCACGTTCACGCCTCCACCCACGTTCACGCCTACGCCGCCGCCCGCTGATGTCGAGTTTTTCGAGCAGGACCACCGTGGTCAGTCGGTAGTTGAACTCCCAAATGGTCAGGAGTGCGCAGGCTTCAAATGGGTGGTCTCCGGCAATCCAACCGACTGCAAGTTCCATCGGCTTGGTTTTGGGGATGGAACTAGCCTACCCTGTACGAGCGGCGGTACCGAACAACTGCCCGAACTCGACAAGTGCTTCACAAAGGACGTGTCTCTTGACCCGGGTGTACAGCATGAGGAGACCATGCAGTATCGCTTCTACTTCCGCCTTCAGGACGGTACGCTAATCACACGATCCGTCGATGTTCACTGGGCGGGTGATGGGTTCTGAGCAAAGCACTCCAACCGACGTTGGACGCGAACACGGACTTTCCATCAGAATCCCTCCCGCTCCATCGTCTCTTCGATCCGCTCTACCCGATCATCAAACGGTGGGTGCGTCTGAAGCAGTTGTTCGAGCGGGTTGGATGTACCGCGTTCGAACCTAGCCTGCATCCGGCGAAACAGCGTGATACCCTCATTCGGATCGAAGGTGGCGCGGTGGCTGTAGATCGTCCCGAACTCGTCGGCCTCGAGCTCGTTCTTGCGACCCCAACCGCGCACGCCTAGCGTACCTACCACAGCCGCCGCGACCTGGACGCGCTCGTCCTGTGCCAGATCGGCCAGCTCGGGATTGCGATCCAGAAGGCCGTCCAGCACACGCTCGGCGGCGATCGCCGTCTCGATTAGCTCAGCGCTCTGACGCTTTGCAATGTGGGCGACCTCGTGGCCGAGAACCATTGCCAACTCGTCATCGGACTGCACGAAGTCGATCATCCCCCGGGTCACATAGATGAAGCCGCCCGGAAGCGCCAGCGCGTTGACGTCGTCGTCGTCGAGTAGCTGAAAGTGATAGCGCAGCTCAGGGCGTTCCGACTCTTTCGCCGTGGCCTTGCCGATCCGCTCAATGCGCTCGAGGTTGCGCGGGTCAACGAAGATGGGGGTCTCCTCCTCGATTTGTCTCGCCGTTTCCTCGCCGATTGCGATCTCGTCCTCATCGGACAGCTTCGGCCGATCGACCGTCGGCAGCGCAATGGGAAGCTCGGTGGCCAGACCGCGGATGATGTCGCCTAACGATCTGTTGGGCTCGTCGGTGGCCGCTCCGTCAGCCGTGTCATTCGCGCCATCCTCGTCATCGGTGCTAATCGCCGTCGACAACTTGTCGGCGCCGGCGGCTACGGTAGCCACCACCGCATCGGCACCCGTTGGTTCGGGAGGTGTCTCGACCCTACTGTCGCGCTGATAGAGTACCCAGCCAAGACCAATGACTGCTGCGGCGGCTATCACGGCAAGTGGGAGTCGGGACGATCCACGGCTCGCATGTGGTGGTCCATACGATGGCGGTAGCGCAGTGCCCGGCGCGCGTTCGGTCGGCGGTGGGCCGTAGCGTGGCAAGTCGGAAGCCGAGGTGCCCCGCTGCCGACCTGGCGGTGACGGCATCATCGGCGGTGGTGGAGGCGCGGCAGGCGGGGGGGGCGCCAGGCTGCGGCCGCAGCCGCTGCAGAAGCGCGCGTTGTCCCGGAGATTGTGTTGGCAGTACGGACAGGCGCTCACAAGGCGGCTCCGCTAGGGCGGTGGGGAGGGGCGGGTGGCGGAGGGGGCGGCGGCGGCGGCGGTGGGGATGTTCGATGTGGTGACGAAACCGAAGGTGTGCGCGGCGGGGGCGGTGGCGGAGGCGGTGCGGATGGCCGTGGCTCGTCCGTCCGGGTCGGCGGTGGCCCGGCAAGATAGTCGCGCAGCTCCTGCGTCTGGTTCGCGTCGAGCAGGAGCGTCTTTCCACCGCCCTCGGACATGCGCCCGCGTTGCTCGAGCTCCTTGATCTCGCCTTGGAGCAAGGCCGCTTGGGTCGCGTCGCCGATCGACAGGAGCGCAGTCCGTGCCTGGTCGAGAAGCCTCGTGGCGTTGTCGACATGGCCGGCTTCGATCTCCTGTAGCGCGCGGGTCTGCGCATGCCAGGCGCGCAGTTGCTCAAGCCGGTTCATGACGTCCGGGTTCGGGTCGTCCAGCGGCACGCCGGGGCTCACCACCTGCAGCACCACGTCGGTTCTGTGCCGTTCTCCGGATAGACCGAGCGCCGGAGCGTCGATCTGCAGTTCGACCTGCGCGATTCTGTAATCGCCGGGGCGCTGACCGGCCAACTCAAGCGCAGCTACAACGACTTGGCCCAGCTGGCCCGACATTGCACCGAGCGGCACCGTCGCCGTGCGTCCGTCCGAAGAAGTGACAGGGAGGCGATCGATCATCGGCATGATCCGCCATACGTCGGTCACTTTGACACCGTCGACGGTACGCAGCGTCAGCGCTGCATCGGTGATCACCGCGGTCTGGGCCAGGCGCACCGCCCCCTGGAAATGCCCTAGAATGTCCTCGGCTTGGGCGATGTACTTGGCGTATCCACCGCTCCGCTCGCCAATATCGCGCAGCAGCTCCTCATTCCAATTCTCGCCGAGTCCGAGCACGGTGATTGGAATGCCGGCCTGGCGAGCTCGCTCGGCGGCCAAGCGACACTCCTCCTCGCGGGTGGTTTGACCGTCGGTCAGCAGGACGATGCGTGCCGAACGCTGGGCATCGGATGATCCGGCCAGCGCCGCGATCGCAGCATCGAGGGCCGGACCGATGCGCGTGCCGCCGGCCGCTTTGAGCTTGTGGATGGCTGCCTGGAGTGCCGAGCGACCCTCGGCCTCGCCCAGAGGGCGCAGCGCGGACGCGACGCGCGATTCGGTGTCGAAGGCGATCATCCCGATGGCATCGGACGTTTCCAGCTGGTCGACGAGCCGTGACACCGCATCGCGCAGGCACTCGATCTTGGTGCCGCCGGCACCCCCCCCTTGCCGTTCCGACATCGAACCGCTGGTATCCAGGACCAAGACCGTCGCGATGGCCAGCCGCAACCCGCGTGTGGCCTCTGTAGGATTGACTTCGACCATGAGGTAGGCTCGCTGCGGAACTTCGGTCGCCGGGACGCGAGCCTGGCCGAGTTGAATGTTTAGGCTGACTGCGGTTGTCATCATAGGCCTCGCGGGGCGTCAAGCGCTGTGGAACGACAGGATGAGGCGGCCTAGCCGAATCTCGTCGCTGTCGTTGAGCGGATGTGGAGTCATTTTTGCCAGCACACGGTGGTTGACGAACGTGTGGTTCACGCTGTCCAGGTCTTGGATGTACCAACGCCCTTGCTCCCACCACACTTCAGCATGGCGGCGCCCGACGCCGAGGTCGAGTCCATGGCAGGCGTCGAGGTCGATGTCGGGCGCCCAGCGGCTGGCGTCGTCGGCGCGGCCAATGACATGCCGCCGCTCGGCAACCAACGGAAACTCCATCCCCGCGCCTGATGCAACGAGGCGCGCGCGCGCCGCTGGTGTTGCTGGGGGAATGACCTGCGTCTTGTCCGTGCTAGACGAGAGATCCCACTGCGGCGGCGGCGGGGGTGGGGGGGGTGCCATTCCAGGTCCGGGGAAGGACGGCGGCGGAGTCGGTGGGCGCCCCCCCTGAAGTGGTGGTGGTGGCGGCGTTGCCTGCACACCCGATCGAGGTACAAGCGGTGTGCCACAGCCCTCGCAGAACGGCATTCCCGGCGGCTGGGCGGCACCGCATTGGCCGCACACCACTGCGTTCGGCGGTTCAGCGCGGACCGTTGGGGGAAGACCGGCAGGGGCGGGCGAGCTAGGTGGTGGGGGCGCCTGGCTCATGACCGCCAACCGTGCCCCGCAATTCGAACAGAAGGCCTCGCCTGTCAATACCGGCTGGTTGCAGGCTGGGCATGTCGGTGCCCGTTCCGTCCGTGGCATTGAATGGCCGGCGGCGGCAGGAGGTGTCGCGCCGAGTACAAAGCCGCACCGGTCACAGTACGATCCGGCGGGGACTTCGGCCCCGCATTTCGGGCAGATCAAGGTAGGTCCTCCTTGGGATGTTGTGGGACGGGTTCCGGTGGCATGTCATCGACATCGCGGTGCGGAGATACGGGCGTATCAACCGGCGCCGACTCCACGTTGCTAGACGGAGAGGTGCGATCAGTATCTTTCTTCAGCCCGGCGGCGCTGTCCTCCAGGCGAGGCAGGTCGCCCGTGTCGCTAGTCACGGCAGGTTCGTCGGTCAGCGGGGAATGCACGGTCGTTGTCACACCGCCACCTGCCGATCCAACGACGCGGACACACACGACGGTGCAATCATCCGGCCGGAAGACCGCCATCGCCCGAGCCACAATTGCCGCCGCCGCTTCGTCAGGCGCCATTCCGGGCTTGACCAGCTTGGTAACTTCGTCGTTCCCTAAGGGTCGCCACACTCCGTCTGTGCAGGCGATCAGCATATCACCCGGGATGAGGCCATGTTCGACGATATCCACCTGAACGAACGGCTCGCGACCGATGGCACGGGTGACCCACTGTGTCTCCGGTACGGTCTCCTCAATGGGCGTCATACCGGCCGCCGTCTGCTCGGCGGCCACCGTGTGATCGGTCGTGAGCACCGTGGCTGTGCCGTCGTTGACGCAATAGACGCGCCCGTCGCCAACGTGACCGACGGTCAGTCGCCCGCCGAACAACACCCCGGCTGTCAAGGTCGACGACGCGCGGATCTCGCGGCTGAGGCAGAGTTCGCGAACGTCGGTGTTGGCCGATGCGATGGCCTCAAGGACCATGTGACGTATGGTCTCTGGCAGCGGCATCGCGTCGCCCGCCAGCAGCGGAATGAGCAGCCCGCGCAGCAGCCGCTCCGCCACGCTCGCCACGGCCGCCTGACTGGCGACGTTGCCCGCCTCCTCTCCGCTCAAGCCGTCTGCCAGGGCAAAGAAGCTTATGGGGACGCTGGCGCCGTCGATGGATAACAGGTGGCTGGCCGTGAAGACAGCGTCTTCGTGGATGCGGCCTGGTTCCCAAGCCGCCGGGCTTCCCGAGCTAGCAGCGGGTCCGATGTGGCGAAATGACGCGGCGCGCGCGGCCAGCAATGCGGCCGCTGCGGGTGGTGGTGGGGGCGGCGGGGATTGCTGCGGTGGCGAAACGCCGCCGCCTTCGGATGTCAAGGCGGAGTCTAACGGTCTCTCGTAACCCAACGCGGTACCGTCCGATGCCGACCCACCCCGGTAGGAAAGTGCGCCACCGCACTCCGAGCAGAACGTCGCGCTCAAGCGATTGAATCGTCCGCAATGTGCGCACAACTGTGGCTGATCCGCTTGGGTTGTCATGCGCCGCCCGCCGCCTCCGCGGCGAGGATGACGATCGAGATGTTGTCCTCACCGCCGGCTGCGTTGGCTGCAGCGATCAGCGCATCGCACGCTGCGAGCAATGTTGCTGCGGCTCGGACCATGCGGGCGATCGAGGCGTCATCGACCTTGCCGGTGAGACCATCCGAGCACAGGAGAACACGGTCGCCGGGCGCCATCACTAGCGGCGAGGCAAACTCGAAGCCCGGTTCGGCTTGGCCGCCGAGGGCGCGGGTGACGAAGTTGCGGCCCTCGTAAGTCTCCGCGTCTGCTGGATCGAGCTGGCCGGCCTCGACGAGCTCGCGCACTAGGGAATGATCCTTCGTCAACGCGCGCAGCTCGCCGTCCGCGGGCAGCAGGTAGGCTCGGCTGTCGCCGCAGTGGGCCAGGTGCACGGTGTTTCCGCGCCAGAGCGCCCCGACCAGCGTCGTACCCAGGTCCGAGCCGGTGCGCTGGCGCTCGCTGTGGACCTGAGCCGCCGCCGTGGCAACGGCGCTCTGTAGCACGGCGGCGGGTTCTGTCGGACTGCCATCAGGTGAGCTGATCGGCCAGCCAGAGGCGGCCACCTGTAGAAACGCCCCCACAGCCTTGCCGCTGGCCACCTCGCCGGACGCGTGGCCGCCCATGCCGTCCGCAACGACGGCGGCGCCATAGTGCACAGCGTTCGACTGGTGCGCGTGGACAAACGACACGAACGCGATCGTATCCTCGTTGAGGGGCCGCACTTGGCCGACGTCGCTTCGCCCAGCGACGCTCAACATGACTTCGCGCGGATGACGGATCGCGGCAAATGCCGACTCAAGGTGCTTGGCCAAGGCCGTCGCCGCCGCCGCTGGGTTTGTCGGGTCGGTTTCCGGACGCTGCCCCTGCCGAGTGAGGCGACCGGTGAGGTCGCTGACTTCGAGATTGCCGACCAGCGCGGCGAGAACCCCGACCACGCCATCGATGTCGGCTTGGAGAGCCTGCTTCGCCGCGCCTGGTTCGTCCGGTATGGCAGACGACCGATTGAAGTTGGTGAGCCTGGCCCGATCAGCCGTGATCGTCACATTGGCCGCCTGGACACGGCCGTGGACGAAGCCCTGCCCATGGAGCGCCGCGAGCGCCTCGGCGAGCTGCAGCGTCCACACGACGGCCGAGGCTTCAGGCTGCGGCAGCGCTAGCCCGGTCACGGGTAGGCCGTTGTCGAGCTCGGCCACCAAGTAACTATGCGGCTCGGCCCCCTTGTGCGGCAGGTGCTCGAACGCGCCGAGAATGTTGACGAGCCCATCATGGCGAATGTCCGCCTTGGCGATGGCCCGCTCTCCCGCAAGGGCAGTTGGGTCCAGGGACTCCTTGACGAGCACCCGCTGCGGGCGCCATTCCTCGGGAGCGAGCACCGTTCCACAAGCTGGGCAGGCATCGGGGATCGGCGCGCCGGTGGGACGCAGGCAGATCGGACAGACCATGTTCTCGCGATCCTCGGCCACGTAGAAGCACAATCCGTTCGCGTTTGCCTGAACGATCTCGCGGATCACCAACCGTCGATCGAGCAGCAACGATCCGACCGGCAACCCCGGCAGGGTCGGCATGGTGAGCGCTTGCGTTGCCGCGGGGTTAGCTGCTGGTATGGCCGGTTCGACCACGACCGCCTGTGCGGCAGAGACGTCGATGGGCTGGGTTGCAGCCAACGGGTTGACCGTGAAGAGCCGCGTACCGCAAGTCTGACAGAACTGTGCGGCGGTAGCATTGAGCTGACCGCATTCGTGACATGTCTTCGTCATGCGGCGCCTCCCGTCAGTCCGTTCGCATGATAGACCAAGGCAAGTGTTCCGAGCAGGATGTGCGCACCGTCGCTCAGCACGACCTGGCCGGCTCGGTGGCCACTCACTAGCACGCCGTTGGTCGAATCGAGGTCAACGAGGATGTGCTCCCGACCGTCCAACTCGATCCGCGCGTGCTGCTCAGACACTGTCTGAGCGCTTGGCAACCTCGCTGGATCGAGAACGATTGACGGTCCTTGCCCAGCGATCCGACCGACGGTGACCGCCGAGTACGTCAGCGCGAAGTGCATCGGCGTCCCGTCGTGGGTGTTCGCCACCAGGTAGGCCGTACCGTGCTGTGGTGGCTCCGTCAGCGAGGCCGCGACGGAGCCAGAGCCTGCCAACTCAGTTCTAGTGCCCGCTGTCCGCGACCGACGGCCGATCCACCACCTAGCGGCACCTATAATGCTGAAAGTCACAAGTAGCACGAGCATAGCGATGATGAACACTTGCCAAGGCTCCGACTCAACTAGATTCTTCATGGACTCGATTACGGACTTCACTGCGTCACCTCGAATTGAAGCGATACTTCGCCGACGGTCAGCCGGTCGCCGGCATTTAGCCGCTGCGGCCGCTGTTGCTCGATGCGAACACCGTTAAGGAACGTCCCGTTGCGGCTGAGGTCGACGACGGTCCAGCCTTCGGGCGTTCGTTGGAGCGCCGCATGCCGACGTGAGATGAACCGTGCGTCCAGCGCCGAGAGGTCCAGGTCCGGGTACAGGCCGTCATCGGAGGCGGCGCGACCGATTAGGAACTCGTGCTTATCGCGTGCAAGCGTGATCTCCAACAGCGCGCCGGACTGACCGAGCACACGCAGCACTGCTCCACCCGGGGCGACCAAGGTGCTGCCACAAGCGACGCAGAATCGTGCCGTCGCACGGTTGCCGGCACGGCAAACCGGGCAGCGCACAAGAAGCGCCCGCGAGGATTCGCGGCGCGCGCGGAGAACGCAGGCCATTTCTCCGGCGCTTGCAAACCGATCGCCGGGAGCATGCTGCGTTGCGCGCTGCACGATGGCGTCCGTGTCGGCGGAGATGGACGGGTTGATGAGGCGTACCGAGGGAAGCGAGGACCCGCCATTGGCGCGCGTCCGAAAAGCCGTTGGTGGCAACTCGCCCGTCAGAAGATGGTACATCGTGGCGCCCAGACCATAGATATCGGTGACCGGGTTGGCTTGTTCCGTTTGCAGAAGAAGCTCGTACGGCGTGTAGTACTCCGTGCCGACAAACAACGTGTCTTGCCGTTGGCCGGGCTTGAAGGTGCGGGCGATGCCAAAGTCGATTAGATAGATCTGGTCGTCTCTGGTCGCCATGACGTTGGCGGGCTTGAGGTCACGATAGATGACGGCCATCCCGTGAAGGTACTGCAGGATGCCGCAAAGTTGCTCCATCCAATCAAGCACCTGCGCTTCGGGTAGGGGAGTTGTCGGTACGCCGATCGATGGGGCAAGATAGTGATCAAGGGATTGACCAGGCACAAAGTCCATAGCGAAGAACGATCGTCCGTAAGGGTCATCGAAGCGCTCGATGGCCCGTGGAACGCGCGGATGAGCCACCCGCTGCAACAGTCGGTATTCATCCTCGAAGAGCGCACGGCGCTCCTCATCGGAAAAGCCATCATTGATATGGGAGCGAAGCTGTTTGAGCACCACACTGCGTGGCCCAGGCGCATCAAACACGTTGGCTCGATAGACGCGCGCCATGCTGCCGCCGAGGTAGTCCTCGACCAGATAGCGTCCGTCGACCAACATACCGACCAGGCTTGCAAGCTGCTGCTGTGCCATGTGCGATGTTTCCATTCCGAATCGCTGCTTGGCGCCGCGTCCCAAGCTCGACGATCGACCGCTCGATCGGACGACTACGGCCCCTGCTGGCCGGAGCGCACGCGCCCCATTGTGCCCACAGTGATGGCCATCTGTCAACCGCGTCCTCCGGCGCCGTCACGACGGCCTCACCGCGGCACCCTCACAGCCTCGCTGAGGACTTCATCGACCACCGTGATCGTCAACTTGGCTATCTCCGACTCCGCCGATGAACCTGACGGGAAGTAGTTGACCGGCTCTCCCAGCGCGCGCAAGAAGTGAGGAGGGAACCGGCGATAGTGCAACACGGCCTTGACCACCACCGGTTTACCGCCGTGTGAGAGGGCGTCGAAGTCGTAGCGGAAGACCCGACTCTCGCCCGGAGCCAGCGCGCGAACCTCTCTTTGATCAGCAACTCGCAGTGGATCCTTGACGATGCCGGCGCGGAGCGACTGAAAGGCCACCTCACCGAAGATCCCATCGCGATCCGGGTCCCCGTCAGTCAGATGTGGCCGAAAGCTCGTCAGCCAGGGATCGCAGTCGGACAATGGCTGCGGAGCGGCCATTCGGATAGCAGGATAGTCGTTGCCTCCCAGCGTGGCCGGCCGGCCAGCCTTGGCTAGAGCCGCCAACACCTCCTCGACCTCGCACACAAGAAGATCGGAGCCCGCCGTAGCGACATTGCCCGAGGCGCAAGGGCTTGGCGCCCCGGTGACCGGTTCCGGCGCCAGGCAGACTGGCTCGCCACTCTCGGTGCTGGCGCTCACCTCGAGCCAGAACTCGCGCGCAAACCGGAATCCCGTCGGGAAGTTGTGGCCGCCTTGAACATTCGTGACCGTTACGTTGGCAACCAGGCGAGGGCTGTCTTCGGTGCTAGGATCGACCGCGACGCCTACCGCCAGCTGCGCCGCGCCCTCTATCGGCACGTGGAAGGTGTGCCCGGCGTAGCTCCTCGGCGTGGACGGACGTAGGAATGGGGACACATCGGCGACCAGGCCAGTCAGTGGGGTCATGTGGCATTCCGTGCAGCCCGGTCCGCCCTGGGCGGCGTTGTGCTCCGCCCACTCAGTGTACGTTCGCTGCAGGACGACGTCCTCCTCGGGATCGTCTGCTGGCGGACGATTGTCGAGGTCGAGATGGACGCTGTGGCAGGCGCCGCAGAGCCGCGAGGTCTCGACCGGGTCAGTCATGAAGCCGCTACCGCTGTCGTGATACGGAACGGAGACGTCGCCGCGCGGCTTGCCAGCGTACATTCTTCCGACATAGCCAAGGTCGGCGGGGTCGAGCGATCCGGCGCGTGCTAGCTTGCGGAAGAAATCATCCGCCACTCCTTGCGCCTGCTGCGGGGCCTCATGCGGCGCGTGGCAGGCAACGCAGGCGATGCCGTCGTCTAGCACGGGGTGGCGCCGCTCAGCGTGGCCGAAGTCTGGGTCGATCGGCAGCTCGGCGCGGCCTGTCAGCTGAGCCGCGATCGGGGCGTGGCAGTTGTTGCAGAACATGGCCGGAACGGCCAATGTGTCGTTCGAGGGAGGAAGTGGATTACCCTCCTTGGCAAGTTGGGCGACGAACATGTTCGTCTGGGCGAGGACGACGGGTTTGAGCTGGGTGTGGCCGTGCGCGGCGGCGAGCCACTGGTCGTGGATGGTTTGATGGCAGCGCCCGCAGTCCGCTGACGCGGGAAAGTCGGTGACGCGATCGAGCGTCGGCGACGAGGTGCGAGCTGCCAACCGCGTGACGCTTACGACGTGCCAGCCGATTGCTACCGTCGTCGCGAAGGCGATGGGCACATGGGCGAGCCGCCAGCCCTGGAGCGCGCGACGAAGGCTTCTTTGCTGCCGCTCGCGCGCATGGAGCGCCGCAAGCTCCTCTCTCAACAGCCGAATCTGGACTAGCGCGGCTGCGTCGCTGAGATCGATTCGCGCCGAATTGCCTGTGCTGCCTATCGGACGGCCCGCTACAATCGACTGCACCTTGTCTAAGAACGGTCCGTCGCGGCCGGCGGCAAGCATCTCGATCTGGGAGTGGACACGCTCGATGTCCCGTGCCAGATCCGCAGGCGACAGGGTGCCCACCCTCCGTGCCACCTGCGGAGGTACGGTGCCGTAGGCGATGCGCCAGATTACGCCGCTGACGATGAGCGCAGTCGAGCCAATGAGCGCCAGCGTGCCGGCCGTCCAAACCGACCATGCGACCGGTACGCTGCCGATATGCATCCCCACGGCCACACCGAAGATGGTGCCGATCGCAACGTGAGAGTGCAGCCAGGCCCGCAAGCTGCCCCGCCACCGCTCCTGCATAGCCCGTCGCCGAAGGCTATAAGCGCCGGACACGATGAATGCGGCGACCGCAGCACCGCCCAGCCAAACGGCCAGCGCGTATGCCGCTTTGGCCTTGCTGCCGTCAACGCGCCAAGGACGGTAGAGGCCTTCAACGGCGATGGCCATCGTGACACCCGTCAAGACGACGACGATGACAAACCATACCCCGGGCCGATCGGCGCGCGACTGGTAAGTCGACGACTTTCTGCGGCGCCCCGTCATCGGGCACTAGCTCGATCAGATGTGGTCAAGAGCACCACGTCGAACGACCCCGGATCGACGCGAATGGCCGCGCCGACGGGGCAGTTTCGGACACAGGCGTAGTCTTCATGGCCGGCACATAGGTTGCACTTCACGGCTACGAAGTCGAGAGCATCTTCGGTGATGTCGTGCCCCTTGCGGCGACCGGTGATGAAGTCGATCAAGCGGATCACAGGGGACGGTGGAGACGGCTGGTTGCGTGGGTACATCTGGATGTTATCAAACGGGCAGCGCTCGGCGCAGGCGCCGCAGCCGATGCAGAGGCTCTCTACGATTGTGATCTCACCGGTAGGTTCACGGCGGATGGCGTTTACCGTACACAGGAGACAAACTGGATCAACACAGTGGTAGCAGGCCTTTGGCATCAAGTAGGGCCCCACAAGTTCGCCTGATCGCGATAGCCGTGCATGCCCATGCCGTCGTTCACAGGCGTCAACGCAATTGTTGCAGTCAGTGCACGTCCGAGAGTCGATGAGCATGATTTGGCGACCTTGAACGAGGCTGGGTGGCAAGCCCTCCCATGGCATCACTTGGGAGTCCTGACCGGCCGCCCTCTCCAGCCCTCTTCCGGACGAAAGCTGTGATTCGGCACTCACGGCCTTGGCGATGAGGTCGGCTCGATGATTTGGGTGGGCATAGAGCACGCGCCGCACGGCATCGCCTGGGATCATTACAAGCTCGGCGCGCGTGCTCGCTCTCACCGTAGTGTCTTGCCGCTGCCCGTAGACGAGGGCGGTCGCCCCGAAGACTTTCCCTTCACCATAATACTGGAGCACACTGTGTTGTCGGCTCAGGCTCACGAAGCCCGTACGCACGACGAATAGGAAGCTGGCCGGTGCGCCCTCCACATACACCGTCTCACCCGCCTCGAGCACCCGCAACTGGGCAAGGTCGGCAAGCTCCGCTGCAGCTCGCTCGGGAAGCGCCGCAAGCAGCGGCGAACGACGCAGGTATGTCCTTAAAGCTCTCCGTGAGTAGAGCGCATCCATCGTGGCACGAAACACGGCCGATTCGCGCATGAGACGATAGACCGCCGCCTTGCCGATCTCCAGAACCACGGCATCGTGGATTGCGGTTGTTGAAAAGGGCTCTGGCTGATCGCCCAGGACACCCATCTCGCCGTAGAAGCTGCCAGGTCCAAAGACGAGAAGTCGCGTTTCGGCCGCCTCCGCGCGTGATGCACGTTGTTCCACCGCGCCGCGAATGACGAGCACCAGTCGCTCGCTGTATTCACCCTCTCGACACAACGTCGTACCGGCGGCCACGCGCCGGAGCGTGCACGAGATCAACAAGCGCTGCACCAGGACATGCTCGACTCGGTCGAAGAGCTTCTCCTTCATGCCAGCCAGTTCGCGCGCGAGCGAGCCGCGGGTCCAAGGCGACGGGACGACCCGTTGGCCGTCCTGAAGTGGCAATGGCGCATCCGGCGCCGCGTCCTCGATCTTGATCTTGTTCCACAGCACCATGTCGGCGCGATTGAGGTGGGCGGGGCAGACCGGCACGCACTGCTGACACTGGGTGCAGGCCGTCACGAACGCTCCGGCGCGACCTGCGGGGGCTGCCGGCGACTGCGCGGCTTCGTTCAACTCGGCGATCGTGATCTCGTCTCTTTCCGGCAGTGGGCACGCCTGAAGGCAGTCACGGCAACCAATGCAGGCCAGGACCTCGGCATCCACCTGTGCAGCAAGCCGAGTGAAGAAATCCACGGCGCGCGTCACCCTGCGTCCGTAGTCGGCCTACGGCCGTCGCGATAGACCAACCGTGCCGTCTTGCCGAGGCGAATGACGTCGCCATCTCGCAGCAGATAGGGCATAGAGAGCGGCTGCGCTTGGTCGTTGATCCAGGTGCGATTGAGGCTGTCGAGGTCGCGGACGTAATCACCGCCGGCAGTGCGCTCGATCTGTGCGTGGACACGTGACACCGTGGGATCATCGACGACGACGCCGAGCACCGGGTCGCGACCGAGCTGGGTCACTGCCGCATCCAGTCGGACCATTCGGCCAGCCAGTTCGAGCGACGGTTCGGCAATCACTGGCGCGCCAAAGTCAACTGACGGTGCGGAAACTACCTCGGACATCCCCTGTGCAACGAGTGGGGCGGTCATTGATGCCACCGACCAGCGCGTCGAGCCGATGACTACGACATCACCTGCTTCCAGGCGCTGTGGGGCCTGGATTCGCACGCCGTTCACCCAGGTGCCGTTCGTGCTGCCGACATCGCTGATCTCGACGCCGTCGGACTGTTGGCGAATGGTGGCGTGGCGCGCAGACACGCTGGTGTCGTCGAGCCTCCACGACTGGTCAGGCGCGCGGCCGATGGTTTGGCCGTGGCGCAGGGGTTGCCTCCGTCCGTCGACCGAGACAAGGCATAGCTCAACGGCCACGTGCCGCGCGCCGACCGGCGGGCTGACGGCTGCAGAGTCGATCGGCCGGCGCAAGACGGCACTCGACGGCACATCATTGTCCAGTGTCGAGGCAGGCGCCAGGCCAAGCCGGACACTGGGCGGCAGAAAGGCAGTCCACTGCGGCGCCTTGGCGGCAGCGACGCCGTTGATCGTGCCGGCCATTGCATCGGCGGCCCAGACGTCCAAAGGGAATGCCTCGTCGAAGATCAGCGCGGCCACAGCGCTCACATCGACTCCGGCGTCGATCAGACGATGCAACGTGCGGCCGCGCTGGCGGACTTGGGCTCCGCGCTCACCCAGCAGTTGCGCCCCTACCAACCGGCCGCCGTGCAGAACAACCTTGCGGTAGTCCAACCGGTGAGGACCCGCCGGCCGGACGATGTGCTCGGTGTCGCCACTCGCGCAGCGGGTTCGGCCCGCAACGACGAGGTCGAGGCCCCAGAGTCGAGTAGCGTGGTACGTCGTGCCAACGGTAAAGAGGGCTTGGCCCCCAGCCATGTTGGCACCGGCCACAGAGCCCTGCCGCTGCGCGGGCTCCCAGAGTCCGTAGCGAACGGCTTGACCGGTTTGGGAGTGGAGGACGGCGGCAACATCACCGGCGGCGAAGATGTGCGGCACGTTGGTGCGCATCGTTCCATCGACCCGAAGCCCGCCGGACACGGTGGCGAGCGGTGTACCTGCGACGCACGCAAGGCTCGGCTCAGTCCCGATCGCCACAGCGACGAGATCACAGGGCAACGTCTGACCGCTTGCCTTGAGCTGGACGGCGGCCGCGCGGCCATCGCGGCCGGATTCGACGCTCGCGATCTCCTCGTTGAACCGAATCTGGACACCAGCAGCACGAGCCCGACCCAATATGAGGTCGGAGGCGCGGCGGTCGATGAGTCCGGATAGAACCTCATCGCCGCGAATGACGTGAACAACTTCAACTTGATAGCGGCGAAGTGCCTGGGCCCATTCGAGCCCGAGCGTTCCGCCGCCGACTACGACGGTGCGTCTGATTGCACCAGAGCGCAGCCGCTCGATCAATCCGCGTGCGTCGTGTAACGTGCGCAACGTCATGACGCCAGGCAGATTGGCGCCCGGTATGCGGAGCGGCCGCGCCCGGGCGCCGGTGGCGACGAGGAGTCGGTCCCAAGGTACACAGCTGCCGTCGAGTAGCACGACGGTATGTGCTGCCGGATCAATGGCCGTGACGGTGGCGCAGACTCGAGTGATTCGCGAGCGTGCGTAGAAATCGGTGGTGACGGCGACGATATCGTCCCTCGTGAGTTCGCCGAGCAGGTAGTTCGTCAGCGCAGCCCTAAAGTACGGCGGGTTCGGATCATCGGCAACCATCGTGATGTCGGCACGCGGGTCGCTCTGTAGGATCTGTCGAGCGGCGGTCAGGCCGGCAGCGCCTTCGCCAATGATTACGTGTTGCATTGTCTGTTCCGTCGGGGCGCGAAGTCGTCGTTACCCGTGTGCGTCTAGAACAAGCCGCCGAAAGCGTTCGAGACCAGACTGCGCACGGCCACCGACGTCAGATAGCCCATCACCAGGATAGCTGCCGGCACCAAGAGTGCCGCTAGGTCGGCACTCAACCGACCGATGCGGGTCAGCCCGTTGTACATGAGGAGCGTGAAGTAGCAGAGGGCGAAGATCCCTAGGGCGACGATGAGCTCAGCATTCGCGGCGCCGAGGACGAACACGCTCAGTAGCCAGAGCGCGATCGGGACCATGGCACAGCCGGCGATGAACACGTCGCCACCCAATGAGCCGCCGTAGCCGCTGAACTTGCGCCCGATGAGGCTGACCAGCACGGCACCACCGGCCGGAACGATGCTGATGAAGGCCACCCTCAGATAGGAGCCGAACGACGTCAGTTCCCCTCCGAACGGGCCGAGACTCCCAATCAGTCGGCCGTACGCAAAGAGCATGGTCAGTACGAACAGGGCCAGCAGCCCGATCCCTGCCCCGAGCGCCCGCCCTGAGCCGATATTGCTGTACGCTTGAACCATCCCCGCTACTGGACCGCGGGACAGCGTCGTGAGCACGCCGTATGCGTCCCGTGACGCCAACTGCGCCTGGATGCGGAACTCGTCGCTCCGGACGTGAATCGGTGCCTGCGGCGACGGCGGGCCGTCCTGGTAGGGTGGCGACGCGGGAGGCGGTGCAGGCGCGGAAGGGGGCGGCGATGTGGGCCAGGTGGCTTGCGGGGAGTAGGGGCCAGCGGGCGACGGCGCAGAGGGTTTTGGCACAATGGTCGGCGGGATTGCTGGCGGAGGCGGCACGGAGGGCGCCGGTGGGGAGGCGCCAAGGGTGGTACCGCAGTGCGGGCAGAAGCGAGCGGTTGGGGAGGTCAAGGACTGGCAGCCGGGGCATGTCATTGGAGCGCTCCTGAATTCAGTCTACAAGGAACTGCACATACTCACGTGGCCGGAGCCGGCTCTTGATCGTTGTCAGCGCCAAGCGGCGGTCGGGGGCGGCATGATCACTTCGTGGGGCTGAAGGCGTCGATGAGCCACCGGCGATGATGCATCTGGTTTGGTTCGAGCGCAAACGCCCTCAGCGTTCGATCAAGGTGACTGCGGCTGCCGCTCCGCAGCCAAGGGAGTTGATCGGGAATTAAAGAACCTCGTCACCTCGTCAGTACGGAGTCGGGCTGCTCGAACCTTCCGACTGCAAGTCGCGATATCCGAACTCGCTCATCCACCCACAAACCACCGGCCCTCCATGCCGATCAACGCCCGGCGGAATCACCGGCAGCCCGTTAAACCCGCGAAAGTACCCCGCCGTCCCCGTCAGCTGCTCGTGAGCTGCCGACGAGAGCTCCGGATCCCCGATGGCGATGGCATGGATGTGGGGCACGGACTCGGGGAACACTTCGTCCTGCGCGCGGTACCACGCAGCGAAGCCTGCCAGGCGAAGGGCATGTACCATCGCTTCGACATCATCGAAGAGACGCACCTCCGGGTGTTTAGGGTCGCGAATCGAGATATCGACTGCTCCACCGCCAGCATGGGTCCCGAAGCTGCCAACGACTTGGTCGGTGTAGGAGCCTTGAACAACGCGCAGCAGGTCGCCGGCGCCACCGTAGAGCGCTTGTGCCGCCTCCAGCATCGATCGCGTTCTCACCGTGATCGTCTCGTCGTTGATGAGGACGCGCATGGAGTCATCTGGCGGCCGAGCGCAGGACCGTGGGTCGTCGATTGCGGACGAGACCGACGATGCCGTTGGCGTGGCAACAATGACCACCGTGGCGGATGCGATCGGCGCGTGCGTTGGCAGTGGCGTTGCCGATAAGGTCGACACCGTCGTGGGCGAGCGTACAGCGAGAGGAGCAGTGGCCGCCGGCTCAGCAATCGACCGACACCCCGAGCTCAGGGTGGCCCAGCACAGCATCACGACCATGATGCCGCCAGGCCACCACCCGCTGCGCGGCCTGCTCACCGTGACCAACTGGCATACGCCCCGCCAGAATCGGTCAGCTGGACAAGATCGGAGCCATCGGCCCGTATTCGGTAAATATTTGAGCGCCCGCCGATTTCGGTCGTGAACGCGATATAGGAGCTGTCCGGCGACCAGCTGCCCCCCCATTCATAGCCGGGACCGCTGAAGACTGCGCGTGCGTCGCCGGCATCAGAGCTCATCACCCAGAGATCGGCTGAGCCAAATTGCTTCGAGAAGAAGAGTATGACCTCTCCGTTGGGCGACCAGTGCGGTGCCCAGTCCGTGACATCGTTGTTCGTTAGCGTCTTGGCCATTCCGTTCCCGAGTGCGAGCCGCTCGATCTCCCAAGTGGTGTCCGAGTAGTCCCCAGCGTTGTAGACCAAGTTGTCGCCTTGCGGTGACCAGGATGGATGACCGGAGGATGTATGGGCATTCCGGATCAGCGCGATGTCGCTGCCGTCAGCATTCATGACATACAGTGCCCGGACCCCTCCACGCGTCGAATTGAACGCGATCCGCCCGCCATCCGGTGACCACGCCGGCAATCGGTCCTCGGCATCATGGTGGGTGAGACGTTGGAGTCCACCGCCATCTGTTCTCACGATGTAGATCTCGTCGTTCCCGTCTCGGTTTGATACAAAGGCGATGCGCTGGCCGTCGGGCGAGAGAGATGGGAAGTTGTCGGCGGCCGGATGGTCGGTCACTTGGCGTCGATCGCCCCCACTGGCGTCCATGATGAAGATCTCGTCGTCGCCGTCGACATCGGAATGAAACGCTATATGTCCACTCGGGAGGCCCACCGCTGGCGGATCGAACGCAGGCGCGGTGACCTCGCGGGTTACCTCGACAACAGGACCCTCGACCTCGACTTCCCGTGTGACCTCGACCGGCTGGACCGCCGGCTGCGAAGCGACGGTCGGCGTCTCCGGCGGAGCGGCCGACGTAGGATCGAGCAGAAGCAAGATCAAGATGACGAACATGAGCCCCGCCAATCCGACCATCGCTAACGCGACGTGACCGTTTCGAGAGGAACCGCTTGGACCCTGAACTTGGCCGTTCGGCCGATCCGGAGATTGCAGGTCTGTGATCCTCCGCTCAGACTTGATCCCCAGCCCAAGCGCCTGACCCATCGACGCTGTCGACGCGAACCGCTCCTCCTTCCGAAGCGCACACGCGCGGGTCAACACATCGCTCGTGGCTGCGCTGATCGCCGCATTGCGCTCGCGCGCCGGAACGAGCACGGCCACCCCCGCCGCCCGTTCGAGCGCGGCCGGCGGCGGCTCGCCGGTAAGGAGGTGGTACAGGGTCGCACCCAATGAGAAGACATCCGAGCGCTCGTCAGTGTGGCCGAGGGCTGCCGCGAACTGCTCGGGCGGGGCGTAGTCCAGCGTGCCAAGGCGCATCGATTCCGAAACCGTCGCCGAGGTCGGCACCACGAGCTTGGCCAATCCGAAATCGACCAACTTGATCCGGCCCTCATCCGTAAGGATGATGTTGGCAGGTTTGACATCTCGGTGGATGATCGCTCCGGTGGGTCGCATGTGCAGGTAATGGAGCGCGTCAATTACTTGTTGAGCCCAGGTTAGGATGACGTTCTCCGGCAGCGGTTGACCCTGCGCCTTGATGTGTCGATTGAGCACCGCGTGCAGGTTTTCACCAGCCACAAAGTCCATCACCAAGTAGTCATTGCCGCCCTCGGTGAAGTAGTCAAACACCTTGGGGAGGTTGGGGTGGTCGAGCGCTGCCAGGATGCCAGCCTCGCGCTCCTCGAACTGGCGGCGGAGTTTGGCCAAGTCGACGGCATTGAGCCCCGGATCCGGTCGATGCTCCTTGACAGCGCAGAGCCGCCCGCGGAGGCGCGTATCCTCGGCCAAGAAGACCGTCCCCATGCCCCCGCTCCCGATCGTCCGGATTATGCGATAACGTTGCTGCAGTGTGGCGTGAGGTGTGAGGGGCATCACGACTTCCTTATGATGAGGTCTCGATTTTCGCCAACAGAGTCAAACGTCACCACCTAACCCACCGCGCCGTCGTCCCCATGGCCCGCCGCGTCCGGCATTGTCGAGTCGCCTGTCTTACCGCGCCGGCCGATCAGGCGTTTCAGCCCCATTGCCAGCGCCACAAGCCCAACCAGGAGCAGCTTCTTCGCGGCGACGAGCGCAACGAGCAGACCCTTGAACAGGCCGGTCTTGGCCGCCACGCTCGTCCCGCCGAGCATGAGGGCTGCCAACCCCGCCTTTGAGACCCGGTCTGTTCCCGGCTGGTAGTCCTCGTAGCGCTGGCCCGCGTTGAAGGCGACAAAGCTCGGCACGGCGTTCATGGCTGCCCGAACCTGGCTCACCTCCTCCATCGTGGCAATGGCGTTCAGCACCAGCGTCCCCTCGCGTCCGAGTAGGCGGACGTCATAGTTGAGGCCATGCAACGGGTGGTTGGCGAACGCAAGCTCGCGCGACCAGATCAGGGCGTGTGCCACCGGGGCGTATTCGGGATCGCGGGCCCAACCGATCACCTCAACGGCGGGGTATCCGCGCCTTTCGCGGTCTTTGCTCTCGCTGGTCGCGGCCTCCTTCATGGTGTTCAGCACGTCGTCGAAGTCTAGCGACCGCGCCTCGTCATCATCGACGTACCCCGACTCGTCGAAGCTGATGGCGATGCCCCAGCCGTCGTCAGCGAACGGATCGGTGCTGGGGAAGATCATACCAAGGGTGTCCTCGGCAGTCTCGGGCGGGTTGCCCCACGCCTCGATCAGGATGCGCTTCGCGTCGTCCGGTCCGAGATAGGAATACCCTTCCGGGAGGGTCAAGGTGGCAATGTCATTGCCGATGACGATGACGCCTTCGCGAAAGTCGAGCTCGGCAATGAAAGCTTCCGTGTCGATACGCGGCAGCCCGATAACGACGTCGTTGAGCGAGTAGCTGACCGATTGATCGTGGCCTTCGACAAACTCAGCGTACGTGTGACCTTCGGCAAACGCAATCCCCTCAGCTGCGCTCTTCATGGCCAAGTTGACCACCGCTTGGCTGGCGACATCGATCTCTGCGCTCAGGTGGATGGTCTCCGTCCGTCCGAAGACATGCGCATAGAGCATCGCCTGGTGCGACTGCGCAAGGCCGATCTTCATCGCATAACCCCAGCGCAGAACGTGCCGCTTGGTGTCCAGCGTGGGCTGGAGCGCCCAGTCGATGAACTGGAGCGGCTCCTCGCCGGCTTCGAGCCGTAGCTTCGATGCCACTGCGGCGGTGTCGCGCGCGCCCTCGGTCATCTCGGCCGCAGCGGGCAGCGCGGCCATGGGCATGTGTCCGTCCTTGCGCAGGTCAACGATGATCCACCAGGTGTCTTCGGCGTCCCACGGACGATCGCTTGGCACGATGATGCCGAGCGCATCGAGCTGTTCCATGTACGGGGCCGACTTGATCAGCTCCGCCCGCGAATGGTACGCAAGGCTGTCGGGCAGTACGAGGGTGGCCACGCCCTCTTCCAAGATAGCCGCGTCTGTGCCACCGGCCGAGGCGGGCGCCCGCACGCTCGAAGTCGGCGCACGTTGGCCGAGCGCCACCGCACGTGCAGGTGGCTGGGTCAGCGCAATCAGGGTAGCCAGCGTCAGGAGCCCGGCCAGCAGGGAGGTGCGGTGCATTTGCGACATCCTTGAAGTCTGCGCGGTTCTAAGGGATTGGATGGTGCACCCAGGGGAAAGCCGCGTCAAGTGGTCTAGCTTCGGATGGGGTACGCCGACTCCCCCGGTGGGCTGGTGATGCTAAGCTCCAAGTCGTACCGTAGATTCGCGTGACGCGCCGGGGTGGGAGCCCTGGCGAGGATTGACTAAGGGGCCAATGGCAGCGAACCTACGGCCAGTTCCCCCCGGATTCATATGGTCGCCTGGGGGATGGCGAGTTGGAGGCCGTAGCGTTGCTCAGCGGTGTGGCGCAGGAAGAGCTTGAGGCAATGGAGGCGGCAGGCCACGACCGCGGCGCATGCGCTCCGGCGTGTGGATCACGTCGACCGAGGCAAGCTGCGATCGAGATACAGCCTGGCGATCGCAACGCCGGCGAACCGCAGATGCCTGACCAGCTCGACGGCCTTGCCCCGTTGGTTCAGCGCCATTGTCGCCTCCGGCGGGAACGCCGTATGGTCGTGGAAGGCTGGGATCGTGAGCCTCGTCGTGTGGATGATCTGGGAAGTCGCTATGATAGGACTTGACGTCACCCTCCAAATCCCAGATTCATACCCGATAGTCCGTTTGTTTCGATTGGGATTCGAGTTCTTGTTGCTCTTGCTCCTACTGAAATTGCGGCCGACGTGAGAGCTCGCAAAGCTGGCGTTCATGCTCTTAGGTTAATGCATTGGACTTTGGGGTAACCGACCAGAACCAAGAGACAGACGCGGCACGTGTGAGGCGAGCGGCTTCCTCACGCGGTGCGCGCCGATAACGCGAGCAGGACACCAAGTCGTGCTCGCCGTCCAGAGTGATGCCAGGCGCTTCTCAATTTCGGCAACGTGATCCGCCTAACCTCATGTTCACCTTCACCGCTCCAGAAACTCCTTCAGCGGCACCAACGCCTCGCCGCGGTGAAGGACCTGGTTGTGGCCCACCGCGCTGGCGGCGTTGAGCTGTGATGCGGGAGCCGTGGCGCAGCTGGTGATCAGCGCGCCGGTGCCCAGATCTTGGGTCCACTTGAACCCAGTGATCGTGGCATCGCTGGTCGAGATGATCTCGTCGGCCGCGGAGGCGAAGGTTTGCACCTGAACGCCTTGGGCCTTGAGGAGGTTGGCAACGACGATGTTCTGGTTGCGCAGAGTGTTGGACTCAGACATCGAGGCCAGATCTTGCGCCGCCTGGCTCGTGGTGGCCTCGCCCCAAACGGATCGCATCTCCACTTCGCCTTCGATCGGACCACTCGCAGCGTTGGCGCGTCGATGAACGGCTGCGAGCACGCTGGAGCCATTGATGGGGCTGTGCAGCGTGGCCACATGATGCAGGGCAACGGCGTTGCTGGGGACGATGCCCCACTCCGAGGCAAACCGCCATGCCACGACGCCGCCAAGGCTGTGGCCGACCAGATCGAAGACCGCCAGCTCGTGGCCGGGCTCGCGCAGGTACGTGGTGATCGTCGCCTCGAGCGCGTTGACGCTGGCGTCGATGGCCTGCTGGGTGTCCGAAGCCGTGTACGGCTCGCCGGGGCCGGCATAGCTGTAGTGGATGACGTCGTCGTAGAGGCCGCGGTGTTCCTTGGTCGGTAGGGCTAACTTGAGGTCGAACCAGGTGCAGAACTCGGTCGCGTTCTCCATCCCCTCGGCGTGGTTGCTCGAGTTCATGCCTTGGAGAAGCACGAGCACGCGGCGGCCCATTTCTCGCCGCGCGGTCTGGGTCTGGACGGCCTGTCCACCCTCGGTGATAGCGGTCTGACCGGCCGACACGCCCTCCTCCACCGCGTCCTTGCCGGCTTGTACGATCTGTGTGGCCAAGGCCGAGGACTGTTCGTCCGAGCAAGCGGTTAGAGAGAATGCCAACACAAGTGCCAGGGCGATCTCGACACGTTGCGCACAGACAAGCCGTTTGTCCATCCTAGTCGTTTTCATGTCGTGGCCTCCTGGCACAGGATATCACGGAACAAAGCGCAGCGCGGGACTACATGGTCTGGGACCGGCGGGATGCGACCTAACTTGTGTACGACGTCGAGCAGGAGCGGGCCTGGCACGGCGCGCCCATGGAGGGCCCGGTAGCGCCCACGCCTCCTCACTGATAGACTGCCCCTCATGGCGCCCCATCTTCTCGAATCACTGCCCGCGCCGTCGCCCAGACGCCGCTCCGATCATGCCGCCGCCGACCGCAGGTGGCGCTCACGAGCCCTCTCCGCGCCTACCGCCCTCACCCTCTCCGCCACCACCGCCGCCCTCCTCTGGCTCCTGGTATCGCCCGCCACTCCCTTCGACCACGCCCGTGCCACCACCCTCGCGCCTGCCACCCTCTCCCCCGCCCCCCTCTCCCCCACCGCCTGCCGCCTGGACGTCACGCGCGACCTGGGCATCCCCGACGAGCGCGTCGAGTGGGGCGACGAGCTGAGCGTGCGCGTTGCCGTGGACGTGCGGTGCGATGCCGGGCAGGAGGGCGCACGCCTCCGGGTCACCGAGGAGCTGCCGGACGGAATGGCGCCGATCCCAGGAATGGGCACACCCCCGGCCAGCTTCGCGGGCGGCGCCATCACCTGGGTCATCGAAGGCCCCGTCGCCGGGCGGCGCTCGATCGCGTATCGCGTGGCCATTACCCCGCCGGGGTTCGCGTCCGGCATCGACGCGCCCGTGCGGCTGGCCTGGACCGTCGAGGCCGAGCTGACCCTGGACGACGGCACCACCGTGCTGGCCACCGCCACGCCGCCCGCCTTGACCGTCACCCCGCGGCAGCGTTGCCGGATCGCGTGGCGCCGATCGGCAACGCCCGAGCTCGTGGCCGTGCGAGACCCCGTCCGGCTGACGCTCGACATCGTGCCCGTCGACTGCATCCGCTGGGCGCAGCGGACCCTTGGCCTGCTGATCATCCAGCCGGTCGCATCGCCCGCGGCTCTCGGCGCGATCCAGGCTGCCAGCCGCGGCGTCCTCCGCAACGGGACGCCCCGCGACAGCGCGTTTGGCGCCGTGTACAACGCGCTCCCGCCTTCCAGCCACCCGCCGACGTCGGCGACCGGCCTCGTCGACGCGTTTGTCGCCGGGATTGCGCCGTCAGCGGTTCCGGGCGCCGACGCCGTCGCCGCGCTCGATCACGCCCTGGCGGCCTTGCCGGAGTGGCCCTACCATCGCCGGGTCGCGGTCTACGTCACGCACGCTGGCGCTCCGGCCGCGGACCCGGATGCGCTGGCCGCACGGCTCGCGGCGCTCGCGGAGCGCCATGTCGCGTTCGTCGCCGTCTGCGTCGGCGGCGGCTGCGACGCCGGGTTGCCCTACGCGGGCTCGCTGCCGGACTACGCTGGCCTGGAGGCTGAGCTGCCGGCGCTCGTCGCCGCGCATCGTGGCCCGTCTGTCGCGCTGGCAACGCTGGACGCGTACGAGGTGTTGTATGGCTTCGTCCAGGCGGACGCTGGAAGCGCCGTGCCAGGCGCCACCCTCGACGCGGGCGGGGTGCGCTGGACGGGACTGCCAGCGCGCGTCAACGTCGCGACACGCGTTTCGATCGCGGTGCGCAGCACGGCGATCGGGACGCTGCCCCACGGCCGCGGTGCGACCGTCGACCTGGTCTTCGACGACGGCGCGCGCGATCGGATCAACGTCCCGCCGGGGCTCGTCGCGACGAGCGGCGATGCGGAGGCGCCGCGCTGCTCGGTCGCGCCGGAGGCGGCGGTGGCGCCCGGGCGCGTGCCGCTCGGCGACCCGGTCGAGGTGATGCTGCGCGTCGGCATGGATTGCCCTGGTGTCATCGAGCCCGCGCAGGTCATGCTGGCGCTCGACGTCTCCGGCTCGATGGGTGGCGTCATCGGGCGCCGCGCCAAGCTGCTGGACCTGAAGGATGCGGCCGCCACGTTCCTCGACATCGTTGCGCCGGCCGCGGTGCCGGTCGGCATCGTGGCCTTCAACGGGGCCGTCGTCGCCGAGGCCGGGCTGACCACCGACTACGACCGCCTGCGGGCGCTCGTCGACGGGCTCGAAACCGGCGGCGGCACCAACATCGCGGCCGGACTGGACGCAGCATCCCGCGAGCTGGCGTCGGCGCCCGTCGGGCCGCTGCCGATCGTCGTCGTCATGACCGACGGCAACGACGCCCAACCGGAGCGCACCGTCGTGGCAGCCGAGGTCGTCAAGCGCCAGGGCGCGCTCGTCGTCGTCCTGTGTTTTGGAACGTCGTGCGACCCCTCGATGGAGGTCGTCGCGACCGACCCGCGGTACCGCCTCGAGCTCGCCGATGGCACCGAGCTCCACGCGTTCTTCCGCGACCTCGGGCTCCGGCTGCGGCGCACGCAGCTGGATCGGCTGCGCGTGACCAGCGTGCTTGCGCCGAACGTGCACCTGCTGCCGGGCTCGATCGACCCCGCCCCGCTCCTGGTCGCCGGGCGGACGATCGTCTGGGAGCTGGCCGCGGCCGATGGACCGCTTGCCGAGCCCGCCTTCCGCTACCGGCTGGAGCCGCTCCTCGTCGGACAGCAAGCGCTACACGACGAGGCGCGCGCGCAGGGCCTGGACGACGAAGGGCGGCGCACCGAGGCGCGGTTCCCACCGCTCGAGGCCGAGACGTGGCTCCCGCCGCCCAGCGGCCCCTGCGCCGTCACCGCGGACAAGCGTGCGGCGCCGAACGTGGTGCCCGTGGACGGTCCCGTCGGCGTGATCATCACGCTGGCCATCGGCTGCCCGCCGCGCGATGCCGGGCTGGACGTCGTCCTGGCGCTGGACCACAGCGCCTCGATGGCCGGCTACGATCGGCTGACCAACGCGCGCACCGCCGTCGACCGCTTCCTGGATGCCCTCGACCCCACGCAGGTGCGCGTCGGCCTGGTCACGTTCTCCGACAGCGTGACCGCACGCGTGCCCGTGACCGGCGACTACACCGCCGTGCGCGCCGCCGTGGCGCGCCTCCGCCCAGAGGGCCAGACATCGGTCGCCGTCGCCCTGGCCGCCAGCGGCGAGCTGCTCGCCGGTCGGCCGGACGGAGCCGGCGCCGCGACGCTGCTGCTCACCGATGGCGTCAACACGGCGGGGTCGGCGCCAATGCTCGCCGCGGCGGCCACATTGCGTGCCGCGGGCGTGCACGTGGCCACCGTCTGTGCCGGCGGCCGCTGCGACCCCGCGCTCCCCGACGTCGCCTCGTCGCCCGACGCCGTCTTCGACGTCCCGGACGGCGACGCCATCATCGGGCTCTTCGACCAGCTGGCTCGGCGCCTGGCCGGCGTCCTACCTTACGATGTCGTCTTGGTCGATGCCTTCCCCGCGGGGGTGGCCGTCGATCCGACGTCGTTCTCCCCACTGCCGGATGACAACGCGCCGGACGGCGTGGCTTGGCGCTGGCCGCTCCTGCCGGCCGAGGGCGTCACGCTGACCTACACCGTAAGGCCGCAGCTGGCAGGCCGCCTGCCCGTCAACCGCGGCGCGGTCGTGACGTACCGCTTTGGGCTCGGAGAGCGCGGCCGCGCGGTGCTGCCCGTGCCCGAGATCCGCGCCATGGATGCCGCGCCGCCCACGGCATCGCCGACCCCGGCGTCCCCCACGCCGCCAGCGCCGACAGCAACAGCGCCGTGGACGCCGTCCCCGCCGCGGTACGCGGTCCACCTACCGATCGCCTCGCACGGCGGCGTGGTGGGATTGCCTTGATAGGGGGGCGCGGGGGGTTTGGCATACACCGGGTGATGCCAGCCAGGGCGGCCAGTGCGACCAGGGCGACACATGTGTCGCCCGTACCATTCGTTGGGGTTGGCCCAGTGGCGCCATACCGATCACGTCCCGTACGGGCGACGCATGCGTCGCCCTCTCGGTCGCCCTCTCGGTCCGCCGCCGCCGTCGCGCTGTTCATCCTCGCCGGGTCGTCCGGCCTTGCTCCGCGCGCCGGCGCCGACGACGCACCGATGGGCTACGCGCTGGCGGCCACGTGGCGAAGCGTCGCCCCGGAGGTCGCCGGGCCGCGCCCCCTGGACTGGCCGCCAGGCCACGAGCCGGGTGGGCTGGACAGCGACGCGGCGACCGGCCGGCTGTACGCCACCGATCGGACGTCAGACACCGTGCGGGTGTACGACGCTGCGGGCGTCCTGGAGCAGGTGCTCGGCGGGTCGGGCGACCAGCCGGGCGAGCTCCGCGCGCCCCGCGACGTGGCGGTGTTGCCCGACGGCACGCTGATCGTCAGCGATACCGGCAACGACCGCGTCCAGCATCTCGGCGCCGACGGCGCCCCCCTGGGGCACTGGCCGGTGGCCGATCCGCGCGGCGTCGTGGTCCACGACGGTCCGGACGGGGCGTACAGCTATGTCGTTTCGGGGGGCGATCGCCGGATCTACCGCTTCGACGCGCAGGGCGCCCTCTCTACCGCTGGCGACCTGACGCACACGCTGAGGCTGGAGACGCTCGGCGCGCCGGACGGCCTCGACTCGCTGGGCTTCACCTACTACGTTCAGGGCCAGCCGGCCGAGGGCTTTGTCGTCGCCGATCGCGAGGCCGGCACGGTGCGCCTCGTCCCGGAGACCACGTTCAGCGCGCAGCCGTACAACGGGGTGCGCGCTCCGGGCATCGAGGCGGTGGCGCTCGGCCCGGTCGATCGCACGCGGACGCCCGGAGGGCGGATCTACGAGCTCGGCGGTGCGCCGTCGGCGGGCGTCTTGGCGCTCTACCGGCACCCGCTGGTCCCGCAGCTGCCGTTCCCCGAGAGCACGCTGCCGTTTGCGCGCGTGTCCGACCTGGCGGTCGCGCCGAGCGGCACGCTCTACGCTGCCGCCGAACCCGGCGGCGTGCTGGATCTCGGCTCCGCGGTGGCGTTGTACCGGGCGCTCATCGACAGCTTCGGCCGGATCCTCCAGCCGGCGAGGATTGCCGCCGGCGACGCGCTGTTCGTCGGCGACGCGCTCCCGCGCGTGCACGTCTGGTCCCGCGCCGGCGCGCCGCTGCACGACGTGCCGTTGCCGCGCGGCGTGCCGGACGCATTCTGGCCGGCCTACGCACCGCTGGACATGGCCGCCTACGGCGATCGCGCGGCGGTGCTGGATGGTGAGCACCGGCTCTGGCTGCTGGAGGAGGGCCGCCTGGGCGCCCGCCGCGCGCCGTTCGGCGCCGTGGACGCCATCCCCGTGGCCGCCAGCGCCAACGGCGATGGCCTGGCCGTCCTGGACATCCTTGAGCCCAGCGTGGTCCTGCTGGACTGGCAGCTCGAGGAGGTCGGCCGCTGGTCGTTGGCCACCGCCGAGACCGCGGGCTATGGCGACCTGGCGCTTGGCGCGGACCGCGTGCTGCTCGTCGATCGGGCGGCCGCGCTGCTCGATGTTCGCGCGCTCGACGGCACCCGGATCGCGCGTCGGCGTCTGCCCTCGCCGCCGCTGCGCGTGGCCGCGGGCCCGGATGGCTCCGCGTACGTGCTCACCGCCTCGGGATGGATCCTGCGCTATGGCCGCGACGACACGCCGCTGGGCGCGTGGTCCGCCTTGGGCGACGGGGCCGTCCCCACGGATCTCGTCGTGGGCGACGAGGGCCGCGTCTACGTCACCGACGCCACCGGCGCGGTGCGCGCCTTCGATCCCGCGCCCGGCGTCGCGGCCGCCCTGCCCCCGGCCGCGGACGACGCCTCGTGCGCCATGGTGCCGGACAAGCGCGCGGCGCCCGAGGTCCTGGACCTCGGCGAGACCGTGGGGATCGAGCTGGTGCTGGACGGCACCTGCCCGGGGCAGCGCCAGCCGGTCGACCTGGTCCTGGCGTTTGACGTCTCCGGATCGATGCGCGAGGAGCACCGCCTGCTCGCGGCCAAACAGGCCGCGCTGGCGCTCCTGGGCTACCTCGACCCATGGCTCACGCGCGTCGGCATCGTCACCTTCGAGAGCGCCGCGCACCGCAGGCTGGCGCTGACCTTCGATCGCCGCGCCACGCTGCGCGCTGTCATCGGCCTAGAAACCGGCGGTGGGACCAACCTGGCCGAGGGCTTTGCCCTGGCGGCCGACGAGCTCAGCGGGGGCATCGCGCGGCCCGGGGCAGCGCGCGCCATGATCATGCTGAGCGACGGCTTTGCCAGCCCGCCGAGCGCCGCGGTCATCGACGCGGCGCGGGCGGCGGGCATCACCGTGTTTGCCGTCGGCCTGGGAACCGCGGATGCGGCGGTGCTGCGCAGCATTGCCAGCAGCCCAGCGCACGCCTTCACCAGCCCGACGTCCAGCGACCTCCAGTCGATCTTCGAGCGGATCGGCCGCCGGCTGGCGCACCCGGTGCTCCTGGAGTCGGTTACGATCGTCGACGAGCTGCCAGACGACATGGCGTATGTGCCGGACAGCGGCTGGCCGGTCCAGCCGGCGCTTTCGCCGGATGGGCGGGAGCTGCGCTGGACGCTGCGCGACATCCCGGCGCCGGGCCTCCGCCTGGGCTACCGCGTCCAGCCCACGCGCACGGGACGGCGCCCGACCAACATTGCCGCCACGGCCGCGTTCACCGACGGGCTCGGCATCGCGGGCAGCGCCGCGTTCCCGGTGCCCGCCGTCCAGGTCCGCGGCCCGACGCCCACGCGCCTCTACCTGCCGCTGGCGCTGGGCGAGCGTTGCGCGCCCGGCAGACCGCGGCTGGCCGTGGCGTTGGCGCTGGACGTGTCCTCGAGCATGCGCCAGGAGACCGCCGGTGGACGCTCCAAATTGGCCGCGGCCCAGGAGGCCATCCGCGCGTTCCTCGACCAGCTGGCGCTGGGCGGCCGCGAAGGCGACGACCTGGCCGCGCTGGTGCCGTTCCATGCCACGGCGTCGTTGGCGCAGCCGCTGACCAGCGACCGCCGGCTGCTCGATGCGGCGCTCGACCGGCTCGACACCGCGGAGGGCACGCGCATCGATCGCGGCATCGCGCTGGGGTTCGAGAGCCTTGTGGACGCGCGGCCGGCGGGCGCGAGCGCGGTCCTCGTCGTGCTCTCGGACGGCCAGAGCGCGCCCGACGCGGCCGCCGATGCCATCGCCGTCGCGGCGGCCGTGCGCGACGCGGGCATTGCGCTCTACGCGATCGGCCTCGGGACGGATGCCGACGCCGAGCACCTGGGGTCCCTGGCCGGTCGATCCGACCGCTACCTCCACGCTCCGGACGGTGCGGAGCTGGCCCGCGTGTACGCCGAGCTCGCCGCGGCGCTGGTGTGCCCGGCCGCGGACTTCTGGCCGCGCTCGGCGCAGGGTGCAGGCGAGGGAGCGGCGCCATGAGCCGGCTGACCGCGGTGCTTGGCCTAGCGGCCATGGTTTGGGCCTGCGCGGCGGTGAACGCCCAAGAGGGAGAGGGCGTGGCGCGCGACGCGCTGGTCATCGTAGCGCAGCTCAACCCGAGCGATGTCGTGGGCGACGGCTGCTCGTCGGCCTCGGTGTTCGCGCTGCCCGAGGGCCGGGCGATCCAGCGCGCCCCGCGCGAGTACCCGTTCGCGGCGGTCGGCGGCCTTGCCTCGACAACCGATCTCCGCCAGATCATCGCGCCGGGAAACGCGTGGTCATGGTCCGACGACTACGTGCACCACCTCCTGCGCTTGCAAGCGGTCACGGACGGGTACGACACGTGGTCCCGCCAGGTGATCGTCGGCGCAAATTTTGCGCCCGGTCGCGGCATCGTCATCCTCCCCGACGACGAGACCCTGCTGGTCGAGACGGTGGGCGAGCCGCGGCCCAGCCGCGGTCAGGTCGCGACGCAGCCCTTTGCCATCCGCAAGTACCGTCTGTCCGAAGTCGGCCCAGATGGCCGGATCGGACCGGAGCACGGCGCCTTCGACATCCCGGCCGTGACGACCCAGCTGCTGGCCACATTGGATGGCCGAGTGGTGCACATCGTCAGCGGCGGCCGGCACGTGGTGTACAGCATGGACGTGGCGACGATGTCGGAGATTGCGGAAGTCGTGGTGTTGCCGCCGGACAACGATTCGTCGCCAGAGTTCGAGATCCATGCGGCGCTGTCGCCCGACGAGCGCTACCTGGTCACGCGGCGCCACCGCGGCAACCCCCGCGACGCGCTGAACGTGGTCGACCTGAGCGCGCGCCGCGCCTGGACGGTGGACCTACCTGAGGGTTCCTGCGAGGGGGATCCGGGCTGCGGCGACGTGGCGTTCAACCACGGCCCCGTCAACGACGGGCTCTTGGCCGTCCGCGAGCAGGGCGCCTTGGGCATCTACGCGTTCGACCCGGAGCGGGTGACCCGTCTTGGGGGCGTCCCGCTGCCGCGCCACATCAACTTCGCCTATGGGCCGATCGCCTGGAGCGGCGACGGCGGCTCCGTGATCGCCGATGCGTGGGACGAAACGGGCTCCGGCGCCTTTCGGGTGATCCAGGTGCGCGACGACGGCCGGACGCTGGCGGCGCAGGGCTGGCTGGACGGCTGCATGGAAGCCACGAACGACTTCCCGTACGCGCTGCTCACATCCAATCGCAAGCTGGCACGCGTCCCGACGCTCACGCCGTCGCCCACTCCGACCCGCACCCCGACGTTCGACCTGAGCGAAACGCTCACGCCGGTGCCGATGGCGACGGGGACGGGGACGGCGACTGCGCGTGCGACGGGGACGCCGAGCGCGACGGGGAGCGCCACGGGGGTGGGGGCGGTGGCGCGGGTATGGTTGCCGGTGGCGTGGGGAGGGGGAGGTGGGGTGGATGGGTGATGGCGGAAGGGCGTCGTCATGAACGAGCCTAGTCCTCGACCACATAGGAAACCCGTTAAATCTCGCGTAGGGGCGCTGCTTTGTGCGCCCACTTTGGCGGCCAAACAAGATATGGCGCAGCAAACAGCGCCCCACAACCAAAAAGATAACAGCGGGGGGTGTGGC
>Ga0326597_10000142_pt1 | contig 129155 bp, 107 predicted proteins | sample RVTome_12_FD_203789 | JGI IMG/M metagenome (GOLD analysis project Ga0326597, IMG submission 203789) | Soil microbial communities from uranium-contaminated site in the Upper Colorado River Basin, Wyoming, United States - RVT100D185 | ecosystem: Environmental > Terrestrial > Soil > Contaminated... | reverse complement strand
GGTCGAACCGGATGATCCTCGGCGATTCGCTGCTCGTGATGACCTCGCTCGCGGAGAAGGAGGGGCTGAAGGGCAAGGTGCAGGCGATCTACTTCGACCCGCCCTACGGCATCAAGTTCGGCAGCAACTGGCAGGTGAGCACGCGCAAGCGGGACGTGAAGGACGGGCGGGCCGAGGACGCCACGCGCCAGCCCGAACAGGTCCGCGCCTTCCGCGACACGTGGAAGCTGGGCATCCACTCCTACCTCTCCTACCTGCGCGACCGCCTGTCCGTCGCCCGCGAACTGCTCACCGAGAGCGGGTCGATCTTCGTGCAGATCGGAGATGAGAATGTTCACCTCGTGCGGAACGTGCTCGATGAAGTGTTGGGCAGCGAGAACTTCGTTGCACAAATAACCGTCGCAAAGACTGCGGGTTCAAGCACAGACGAACTTGGGGCTATTGCCGATTATCTTCTGTGGTACTCGAAGAGTCGGGAGTTGCTCAAATATCGGCAACTCTTCTTGGATAAGATTGATGGAGAGGGCGCCGATGAGTACCGTTATCTTTTGATGCCGGACGGTAGTACCCGCTCAATCACACGTGATGAACTCGCCACTCCAACACTGATCCCCGACCACGCGGAACGGTACCGCCCGAGCGCGCTCACATCGCAGCGCCCGCTGCAAGGTGGGGATGTGAAGGAGTTCACGTTCCGAGGCAAAAAATACACGCCCGGGAAAGGCACCTTCAAGACCGATCTCGACGGACTACAGCGCCTCGCTTCGGCCAATCGGCTGATTCCGCGAGATCAATCGCTCTCGTATCTGCGGCGTTTAGGGGATTTTCCCGTCATACCAATCAACAACGTCTGGCTCGATGTTCGGTGGGGATTTGAAGCGACCGAGAAGCGGTATGTGGTCGAAACGAATGCTAAGGTGCTACACCGTTGCCTTCTGATGACCACCGACCCCGGCGACCTCGTCCTCGATCCGACCTGCGGCAGTGGCACCACGGCATACGTCGCTGAGCAGTGGGGCCGACGATGGATCACCATCGATACCAGCCGCGTCGCCCTGGCTCTGGCCCGCACGCGCGTAATGACAGCGCGATATCCCTACTACCTGCTCGCCGACTCGCCCGAAGGGATCAAGAAGGAAGCGGAGCTCACCGGCAAGATGCCACCGCCGCACAAGACGGAAGGCGACATCCGCAAGGGTTTCGTCTACCAGCGTGTGCCGCACGTCACGCTCAAGAGCATCGCGAACAACCCGGACATCCGCGAGGGGATGACTCGGGCGGAGATCGACGCCGCCATCGCGAAGCATGCCGAAACCGAGACACTGTACGACAAGCCGTACGAGGACAGGAAGATCATTCGCGTCACGGGGCCCTTCACAGTGGAGTCGCTCTCGCCGCACCGCACGATCAGCATCGAGGAGAAGAAGGAGTTCGCGGAGAGGTCCAGCGAAGACGGATTCACAGTGAAGATGCTGGCGGGCGACTCCTTCACGAACACCATTCTCGACAACCTCCGCAAGGCGGGTGTGCAGAATACGAGGAAGGGAGAGCGGCTGACGTTTGATTCCCTGGAAGTGCTCGCCAACCCGTGGCTGCACGCGCACGGCATCTATGCCGAAAGGGATGGCACGGCGAAGCGCGTCGCAGTCTGCATCGGACCTGAGCATGGCACGGTGGGCGCGCAACTGATCAAGGAGGCAGCGAAGGAAGCGGTGAAGGGTGTCGGCTTCGATGTGCTGGTGGTGTGCGGTTTCGCTTTCGACCCCAGCGTCAGCGAGGAAGTGAAGCGGTACGGCAAACTCGTGGTGCTGCCCGCGCGGATGAACCCCGACCTGGCGATGGGGGATGAGCTGCTCAAAAAGACGGGGGCTGGCAACCTGTTCATGGTCTTCGGCGAGCCGGACATCACAATCACGAAACAGAAGGATGGCCAGGTCACTGTCGAGATCAGGGGTCTGGATATCTATGACCCGACCACCGGCGAGATCCGATCATCCTCGACCGATGACATCGCGTGCTGGTTCATCGACACAAACTACAACGGCGAATCGTTCTTCGTCCGCCACGCCTACTTCACCGGTGCCGATGAACCGTACGAGAAGCTGAAGAGGGCGCTACGTGCCGAGATCGACGAGGCAGCGTGGTCGAGTCTGTACAGCACCGTCAGCCGGCCGTTTGAGAAGCCCGCGACCGGGAAGATTGCGGTAAAGGTGATCAACCACTACGGCGACGAGGTGATGCAGGTGTTTGAGGTGGAGTGACGTGGCGAATGAGATGACTCTGAGGCAGTTCTGGCGATAATCGTCAATGGCCATGCCGGACAGATTCCAGATCGAGATCGACGAAGCTGGCGAAGGCGTGTCAGCCGAGGCGCTTCGTCTGCATCTGGAGCAGGCCCTCCGTTTCCTGCGCGACGACACGGAAGCCGGGAAGTCCGTGGATTGGAAAGTGACGCGCGCGAGCATGAACAGTCCACTCCTGCTGGAGTTGGAGCGAGTGGTCGAGCCGGGGGCACCTGAGCCGCCGAGCCGTCCCGGAGAGCAACTGGCCCGCGCCTTCGCGAGCCTGCGACGAGGCGAGGCGCTCGGGGACGAGCTCTCGCCAACTCGACTCTATGCCATTGAGAAGATGGCCAGCCAAGCAAACGGCATGCGCCGCGTCCGGGTTCGTGCCGGCCTGGGAGAATCGATCGAGTTGGAACCGGCCTGGGCATCAGCAGTTCGGCGGATGCGAGAGGAACGGAAGGGTCGGGAGGAGGTTCCACCGCAATCGTACTCGACGGTGGGGCGCTTGGAAGGGGTAAATGTTCACGGCAGCAAGTCGGAGTTCTACGTGTACGACCCGCTCACTGACCAGAAGATGCGATGCATCTTCCCGGATGAGATGCTTGAGGCGGTCGGTCGCGCGTTGCGTCAACGTGTCGAGGTCAGTGGCATTACCACGTTTGGACCCGGACACTTGCCACAATCGATGCGCGTGGCAACTTTGCGGGTGATACGAGCCAGAGTCGGTTCATTCCTGGAACGACTCGAAGCGGTTCACAAGCGCGGCGGAGTCGATCTCAGGGGTGGTTTGTCGATCGAAGAGGCCATTGACGAGGTGCGCAATGGCCAAGCCTAAACGTGTTGTGTGGGATACCGGTGTAGTGATCGGCCTTCTGGAGAAGATGCCAGATCGCTATCCATTGATTGAACCGTTCATCCAGGACGCGGAAAATGGAAAGCTCGAGATCCTGATCGCCAACACGGCGGTAGTGGAATTGCACGGACTGAAGGGATTGCGCGATCGCGGCGAATCCGTCGAGCAGACGCGCGAGATTCTTCAGGACTTTCTCAGCCTGCCTTACGTGATTCGTCGGCCGCTCCACGATCGGCTTGCGGACGAAGCGGGCGAGTTGGCGTTCGCACTCGGCATCAAGCGCGCGGCCGATGCGGTCGCCCTGTCGCTTGCGGTTCAAGAGGGGGTCGATCTGCTCCATACCTTTGATGGTGCGGGCAAGAAGGGCGGGCTCATCTCATTGTCGAGAAAGGTGGGGACACCGCCCGTCACGATTGAGGTCCCCAACCACGCCGGAGGTACGCTCTTCAATAGCGCGCCGGATGAGAAGGGATGAACTTCTGCATCGCCGACACGTTCACCGACGGTCTCGCCCGACTCACGGGCGAAGAGCAGAAGGCCGTCAAGACGGCGGTCCTGAATCTGTTAACCCGCCGCACCTGCTAACCCGAGACTCCGAGGTTATGAGGAGAGTCTCGATCGGGGGTCCGATCCGAACCATGACTGTCTGGATCGGGGTGCCACTCTCGAATTGCGAACCGAGAGGTGTTCCGGTTAACAGGCGCGCGCGAGAATCGCCCCTGGCGCGTCAGAAACCGCGATTCCGCGCGATGTGTCTCGCGCGGCTGTGGCTGCTAACCCGCGGGTACGGGTTGACTCGTACAAAAACGAGAAGCTCCCCGACAAGGACTCGAACCTTGAACCTAGCGGTTAACAGCCGCTCGCTCTACCATTGAGCTATCGGGGATTTGGGCCGCCCAAACGCGCCTGCGCCGCTCGACAACATCTCTGCATCGAGCATTCGCGATTCGCGGATGAACGGTCGAGGTACGGTATCGGGTCCGCATCCGCGGTCAAGTGAACCGCGGCCGGTTGCCGGCCTCACCCCGCATCGGCGGCGTCCCGATTCATCGACGGAGTCAAATCGCCTGTTCGAGGCGGCGGCGCACCCTCCGCGTTCGTCGCGAGACGCAACCTTGGAGCATCCGTAGCCGACCTGTTGTCGCGCAGTTCTTCCGCGGCCTGCGCGATCTCTGAGCCGACGCTCGGATCTTCGCAGGGCCGTGGCTCTCGAAAGGGGGCGCAGGTGCCGTGCCGCTTCACATGATCGCCGTGCAACTCATACCACTCATTCCAGCGGTCGGTCAGCCGCCGCAACCTCGTCACTTCGCTCATCAGCTCGTGGCGCGTCATGGCGCGCGGGTCGCGCCGGCCCTTTTTCACTTTGACGCCAAGGCGCTCCAACATGCGATCGGTGGCTTCAAGCCCCACGATGATGGTGACGACATACCGCAGGCACTTCATGCCGACACCGCGCAGGGTGAACACGCGGCTGGTGCGCGCGAGGTAGGAAATCCGCAGCGGGCGCAGGAGCGGCAAGGCCAGGATCAGCACATCGAGCCAGTTGCGCTTGACGTATTCGAGTCGTGATTCCGCGATCGCGATCTTGATGACGAATTCGACAAGGAACGCCGTCCAGATCAATGCGAAAGCGATGGCCGAGGCCCACCATTGCCACGTCCCCCATTGCGGCGTGGAAATGAACTCCCATGCCAGCAGCGGAAGCATCAGGAGCGCGAGGATGATCATCGGCCAGTGGAAAAATCGGTCTACGCGGTCGCGGAGCGGATCATCCGCAATGACGATGACATATCGCAGAGGCACGCGGACATAGCGCACTCCGGGCTCGGGCGGCGGGAGGGTCACATCACGCGGCATGAGCGCGCGGCGCTCGAACGAACGATCGACCTGTTGGGGCGGATGATCCATCGCGCCTCATTCTAAGAAGCGCGGGGCGAATCGATTGCGGTTTTCGTCAATGATCGTCGCGATCGAGCGGATGCGGCTTCAGGGGCTTCATGGCGGGTCCGAAGAGCACCTCGCCTTCGACGCCAAAAACCGAGCCGTGGCAGGGGCAGTCCCAGGTTTGCTCTGCGGCGTTCCATTCGACGATGCATCCCAAGTGCGTGCACGAGGCGGAGCAGGCGTGCAGCGTGCCATCATTATCGCGGCACACCGCCAGTGAATGGCCATCGTGCGAAATGACGCGGCCATCGCCGGGCGCGATCGAATCGAGATCAAGCTTGCGCACGCGGAGAAAGCGATCGGCGAGGCCCTTGATGGTGGATGCCGCCTCCTGCGCGATGGCGGGCGCGGAAGCGATCGGCTTCACGCGCGCCGGCGAGAAAGTCGTGGACCACGGATTGTCGCGGCCGAGGATCATGTCGGAGATCACCATGGCGGCGGCGGTGCCGTAGGTCATGCCCGTGCCGGAATAACCCGTCGCCACATAGAGACGATCGTTGGCGGGAAGCACGCCGATGTAGGGCAGCCCATCCGCCGGCTCGAACCACTCGGCGGACCAGTGGTGGGTGATTTCCTGCACATCGAAGCGCTCGCGCGCGTATCGCTCGAGAGCGGCGAAATGCGAAACGGTATCGCGCTCGTGGCCGGTCTTGTGGTCTTCGCCACCGATGATGATGTGGAAACCATCCTCGGGGGTAGCGCGGCGGATGTAGTGATAGGGCTCCATCGTATCCCAGTAGAGCCCGGGCGCCAGGGGCGCGGCGATCCGCGCTGCGAGGCAATAGGAGCGGTAGGGAACCAGTCGCGTGTGCAGCGTCAGCCACACGCCCGGCGGCGAATGCGTGGCCAGCACCACGTGATGGGCGCGAATGCGATGGCCATCGCTCGTGCGCAATTCGTGCCGCGTGCCTCCCTTGTCGATCGATTCGACAGGAGTGCCGCAGTGAATGTGCGAGCCGTGAGCTTCGAGGAAGCGAACGAGCCCCGCCAAATACTTCAGCGGATGAAACTGGGCCTGCTGCTCGACCGCCATGGCGCCGGCGATCTGGAAGGGAAGGGGAGGGCGCCGATCCAGCGCGGCCGGATGACCGCGACGGATTCGCGCCCCGGCATCGCGCTCGATGGCGGGCATGTCCTTCTGGTCTTCGGCATATTGCCAGCCGGTGATGCGCGCGAAATCGCAGTCGATGGCCAGCTCGCGTGTCAGCCGCTCGATGAGGTCGATCGCCTGCGCGGAGGCATCGAGCGCGTGCTGGAGGCCTTCCGCGCCGAAGCGGCGCTCGAGCATCGCGTCGGATTGATCGAGCATGGTGGTCAGGTGCGCGGTGGTGCGATGGGTGACGCCGTGAACGCCGAAGGGCCGCGCTTCGATGACGGCGACTTCGCGCCCCGCGCGGGCGAGCAGGGCGGCCGCGGTCAGGCCGGTGATGCCAGCGCCGATGATGGCGACGTCGATGTCGAGATCGCGGTCGAGGGGCGGAAACGACGGCATGTCCGCGAGGTCGGACCAGATCGAGCGCGTGGAAGTGCCGAGTTGAGCAATGGCAACCATGGCGGCCTCCTTGCACGCAATCTTTCGCGTGGTGCTCGATGGGCGGGTCTAGGAAGGCGGCATTATTTGGTTGCGGGATCGTTGTTCGTGGTGCGTTGTTCGTTGTTCGCCATTCGTGGAGTTGGCGGCTCGCCCTCACGGGCAACGACCCACGAACCAGAACTACTCGTTCGGCAATTCCTGCACGGCGTCGCTCTGCTCCTTGCGGAAGGCGAGGAGCTTGGTTCGGATGGAATCATCCGAGAGCGCGAGGAGCTCGGCGGCGAAGATGGCGGCGTTGGCGGCCCCGTGCGCGCCGATGGCGAAGGTGGCGACCGGAACACCCGTGGGCATCTGCGCGGTCGAGAGGAGCGAATCGAGCCCATCCAGCGACCATCCTTGCATCGGCACGCCCAGCACGGGCAGGTGCGTGAGCGAGGCGACGACGCCCGCGAGGTGAGCGGCCCCGCCCGCAGCGCAGATGAGGATCTTGAGGCCGCGCTCGTGGGCTGTCTTCGCGTATTCCGCCACGCGCTCCGGATTGCGGTGAGCGGACATGGCATGGGCTTCGTGCGCGATGCCGAAGCGATCGAGCATCTCGGCCGCCTTCTGCATGGTCGGCCAGTCGGAACCGCTGCCCATCAGGATGGCGACAATCGCGCGGGAATCTGCCATTGCCAACTCCAGAGCTTTCACCACGGAGGGCCACGGAGGGCCACGGAGGATGAAGGGTGAGGGGCCAGCGGAGATTTGTCAAATCCAAGTTGAGTTCCGGCGGATGGAGCGAAAGATACGCCGATAATTGAGCCGTTCCCTTCTCTCCCTCTCTCCGTGGCCTTCCGTGTTTTGTCTCGCAGGTTTACTCGAATGAACGAGTCACCTTCAATTGCGATTGTCGGCGCCACCGGGGCGGTGGGTGTCGAGTGCCTGTCGATCCTGGAGGAGCGGCGGTTTCCGCTGCGCTCGCTGCGGCTGTTCGCTTCGCCGAAATCGGCGGGGAAGGTGGTTCGATGTCGGGGACCCGGTGGGGCGGGCGTCTCGCCTGCCGGCATTCCCATCGAATCGCTGCGCGATGGGTGCTTCGAGGGCATCGACATCGCGATCTTCTCGGCGGGCCGGTCGATCAGCCGGGAGTGGGGGCCGCGGGCTGTCGAAGAGGGCGCGTTCGTCATCGACAACTCCAGCGCGTTCCGGATGGAACCGGGCACGCCGCTGGTGATCCCCGAGGTCAACGGCGAGTTGCTCGATGAAGTGGAAGCGCCGCTGATCGTGGCGGTCCCCAACTGCTCGACGATCATCGCGCTGATGGCGGTCACGCCGCTGCATCGCGCTTCCGGGGGCGGAGCGGGCATCGAGCGCATGGTGATCGCGACCTATCAGGCGGCGAGCGGCGCGGGCGCGGCCGCGATGCGCGAACTCGAGCAGCAGGCCCGCGACTGGGCGGCGGGGCGCGAACTGGAATCACCGATCTTCGGCCGGCCGTGCCTCTTCAACCTCTTCAGCCACAACTCGCCGATTTCCGCGAGCGGTTACAACGAAGAGGAACTGAAGATGCTGAAGGAAACGCGGAAGATCTGGAACGATGACGCCGTGCGCGTGACGGCGACGTGCGTGCGCGTGCCTGTGCTGCGCGCGCACAGCGAGGCGATCAATATCACCTTCCGGGGTTCGATGAGCGAGAAGGAGGCGCGCGAGATTCTGGCGCACGCGCCGGGGCTGCGCGTGGTGGATGACCGGGCGGGAAATCACTTCCCCGAGCCGATCGATGCATCGGGAATTGATAATGTCCTCGTCGGCCGGATTCGCGCGGACATGAGCCAGCCGCCCGGAAAGGGGCTGGATCTCTTCGTCAGCGGCGACCAGTTACGCAAGGGGGCGGCGCTGAACGCAATCCAGATCGCCGAGCGGTTGATGGCGCGCGGTGGTCAACGGCGGAACGCTTCAGAACTCAGACCTCTTCGAGCACCGCGTCCCGTTCGGTCGGAGCGGTAAGGATATTCGCCGCGAGTCGATGGTTCCTGATGGCATTTCCCGCCGCACCGATGGCGAGCAGAGGTCCAAGGATCGCCCACGTCCAGGCGCGTCCCTGATTGGGAGGCGACCAGAACAGCAGCGATGCGATCGCCAGGCCGCCATAGGCAAAGAGCGCCCCGGCGATGACCCACGATCGAACCGCGCGTTGGCGGTAGACCCGCGCAACGTCTGACCGCCCGCGGTCCGCGAGTTCTGGATTCAAAGGCGCGTACACGGCATCATCGACATCCATCGCCGTGGCATCGCTCATGCCATGGATGGCGTGGAAACACTCGCGCGCATCATTCTGCGGAAGGTGAATTGAGAGAGTGCCGCCCTGCTGACGAACGATGCGCAGCTCGAGACTGCGATCCAGCGTGTTCTTGTGCTTCTCAAGTTGCACGATGCGAATGCGCTCGTACGGGATGCGGCGGCGGAAAACCGCCCCACCCAGTTCGATCAGATCGTCACGAAGGATGATCTGCGACGGAATCGACCGACTGATCCATCGGACCACCATGATCGCGACCGCGAAGAGTCCGAAGCAAGCCACAACGTGCCACCAGGACGGAATCGGCGCATTTGCTCCGAGAATCCAATGCGGCGCACCGATCCACAGAAAGAGAGCCACAAAAAGCTCGACGAATATCAGAAGCAAACCGATGACGAGCCACGCATATATGCGGCGCAGCCACGAACACCGATACACGACAGCCGCCGCCGACTGATGCATCTCCGGCTCCATTCCGGAAGCGTATCACGAGCAGGACAACTCATGCAAGCGCCTCCACGGTCACGATTCCAGTCGCCGGATTCATCCGTCGCTCAGAACGAATTTTCTGCCCTCATACAACCCATCCATCCAGTCTTTCAGCGACTGCGATTTCGCATCATCCAGCCGCGCGCAGATCAGGACCAGCATCTCGACCAGGCCGTGGAAGTCGCTCACGGAGATGAATTCCGGCCCGACGCGGGCCGGCCGCTTGCCCGCATTCACCGCATCGATGTCGCGCATGTTGTGGTAATTGCCGAGGGGGAGGCAGAGACAGGTCGAGGTATAGCCGTAGGTCGTGAAGGTTGTGGCCTCGCAGGTTCCACCGGGCATGAGTTTCCGCTGCCATTTGAACGATGGATGCTCCTTGGCGTAGTCCATCATGATCGCGGCGATGGCGTTGGTCAGCTCCGGGCCGAAGACACTCATCTTGTCGCCCACGCGCAGGATCGGCCCGCCGCCGATGGGGCTCTCCGGAAAACTGCGCGAGTTCTCGAGGCAGATCAGGCGCGCGTTCTTCTCGACCGTCTTTAACTTGCACGCGGCGATGGCGCCGATGAAGCCGATCTCCTCGGCGCGTGTGAAGAGGAGGCCGACATGCTCGAATCCCTTCGTGCCGCCGATGACATCCAGCGTTGCCAGCGCGGCCGCGACGGCGGCCAGATCATCGCACGCATGCGTAGAAAGAATGCCATCGCGCACCACCAGCTTCGGCAACGCCCATCGCGCCACATCGCCGGGAGCGATCGTGGATGAATGGCCCTTCTTCGCGAGCCGGGCAATCACGCGCTTGAACGGCTTCGCGCTGGAATCGAGGTTCACGATTCGCGCTGCATGGGCTTGATCCGACTCATCGAAGATCTCGATCTTCGCGCCATCGAAATATGGATCGTTCACACCGCCGCGGAATTCGAGCTCGACTTCGCTTCCATCAACGGCCGCAACCACGAAGGCGGGATGATCGAGATGGGCGGTGATGTAGATTGGCGCTTTGGACTTTCCGCCTCGGCTCTTCGATCGAATGAGAAGATTGCCGGCCTTGTCACGGACAATCGTGAACCCGCGCTGTCGCTTCAACCACTGCTCGATCCATGCGATCACGCGAAACTCGCGCCCCGCTGCGGTGGGAATGGAGGTGACTTCCTTCAGCCATGTCAGATGGGCGCTCCGCTGCGCGGCGCTGATGTGGGGCATGGTTGGCATCGGAGAAGTGTAATCGGGACAGAGTTCATCGTTCGGGGTTCGTTGTTCGTTGTGCAGCCGCCGCCGCCTCCTCACCCGGCACGAGGAACCACGAACTACAGACCACGAACTCCCCGGTATCCCCCGTGGCTTCTGTGGTGAATAATCACGCGATGCCGCTTTCGCCCATCGAGGACATTCTCGAGGACCTCCGCGCGGGAAAAATGATCGTGCTCGTGGACGATGAGGGCCGCGAGAACGAGGGCGATCTTGTCTGCGCCGCTGCCAGAGTGACGCCCGAGGCGATCAATTTCATGCTGACCAACGCGCGGGGGTACATGTGCCTGGCGCTTTCGGGGGCCGACTGCGCGCGGCTGGAGCTTCAGCCGCAGGCGCCGCTCAATACCTCGCTGCGAGGCACGCCGCTGACGGTGACCATCGACGGCCACCCGCGGCACGGCGTGGGCACGGGCGTCTCGGCCCGCGATCGCGCCCGGACCATTGAACTGGCGATCGATTCAGCCACAACGCCGGATGACTTCGTCCGCCCCGGCCACATCAATCCCTTGCGGGCCCGTGATGGAGGCGTGCTGGAGCGGACGGGGCAGACGGAAGGCTCGGTCGATCTGGCGCGGCTGGCGGGACTTCACGCCAGCGCGGTCATCATCGAGATCGTCCGCGAGGATGGAGAGATGGCGCGGCGACCCGATCTGGAAAAGTTCTGCGCGAAGCACAATCTTCGAATGTGCTCGGTGGAGGAGATCATCGAATACCGCCTGGCGCGCGAGCGGCTGATCGCGAGGATTGAGCCCTGTGAAGGAACGGCCATCGAAACTCCCTATGGTCGATTCAACCTGATCGCCTATCAGAGCGCGACCGATGCGCTGCCGCATGTTGCGCTCACGGTAGGAGGCGTGGGGGAGACCAACGGCAAGGGCGCCGTGAAACGGATCGACGAGCCCGTGTTGGTGCGCATGCACCGGCGCGACCTGCTGGGCGACATCTTTGACGAGGCATCGAACCCTACGGGAAGAGAGCTTCGCTCAGCCATGCGCATGATCCAGCGCGCGGGGCGCGGTGTGCTGGTGTACCTTCGGCCGGAGGGCGTGGGCGACGGGTTGCGCGAGCGGTTGCTGCGGATTCAGCGCCCTCTGCATGGCGATGTGAACACGCCCGACCTGACTTCGCGACGGAGCGCCGATGCGCGGGCCCGGCCGATGGACAAGCGCGATTTCGGAATCGGCGTGCAGATTCTGCTCGATCTGGGGCTCTCGAAGGTGAGAATTCTCACCAACCACCCCAAGACATTGCCGGGGCTGCACGCCTTCGGCCTCGAGGTGGTCGATCAGGTTCCTATTGTGGAGGAGTAGCAGAGACCGCAGTTCGTGCTGCTGGGGAATCGCGGATCGCGGCCGGTGTCCTTTCTCACGAGATCCTCATGTTTCTTCACGCGACTCTGAGTTTATTGATTCTGGCCGCGGCGCGGCTGATCGGTTGCGCTGGGGCGCCGCCTTCCCCACTTCACGAGAACGAAGCGCCGATCGTTCAGGATGAAGACGGCGGGCCTGTGCAGGAGATGGCCGGCCAGCCGGCGGAGGCGGGTGATGATGTCGATTCGATCACGGTGGAGGAACTGCTCGACAAGCTTGAAGCCGCGGCCGCCGACCTCGAGAGCTTCCAGGCCAACATCCGCCATCGCCAAACGGACGCTGTGTTCGGCGGTGTGACGACCACCACCGGCCGGGTTATCTATTCAATCCATCCTGACTCCGATACGAAGCGCTTCGCCATTCTCTTCAAGCAGGAGATCAAGGATGGCACGCTGCGCGCCTACAACGTGAATTACATCTTCGATGGCGAATGGCTGGTCGAGAAGAACTTCGACAACAAAAGCTTCATCAAACGGCAGATCGTCGCGCCGGGCGATGAGTTCGATCCGCTGAAGCTGGGCGAGGGGCCGTTCCCTATCCCGATCGGGCAGAAGAAGGCGGATGTGCTGACGCGCTTTGAGGTCGAGGTGGTGGATCCGCCCGCAGGCGACGAGGATTTCCTCGCGTCAGAGCTGGGGAAGCAGCCGGTGTGGGGGCTGTCGCTTGTGCCCAAGCCCGGCACGCCCGAGGCGAAGGACTTCGAGAAGGTCACGGTGTATTACGACCGCGAGACCCTTCTGCCGGCCGGGATCGACATCCGCAAGACGCAGGGCGAGCACGAGCAGGTGCTGCTGCTGGCGCGCGTGCGCAACGGCGCGATCGACGAATCGGTGATGGACACATCCGTTCCCGAGAGCGGCTGGCGCGTGGACATCCGGCCGTGGCGCGAAGGCGAGTGAGTGAAACTGTAGAAGTGATCACTCGGGTGGCACGGTCGACGCTGCTCTGAGCGTCGCCCGTGCAAGCTTGAATGACGTCCCGCACGGCGAGGCGAAGCGCCTCGACCGTGCCACCCGCCGTAGTCTGAACGGAATCGAACGGAGCGAGATGAAGTGAAGGCCACGCCGGCGCGCGGCGGGCGACCGTGTCAGAGTCGGTCATTCGCTTCGCGTCCGCGTGGCCTTCGACTGCGCCTCCAGGCCACGGCACCCACTCCGAAGGCCGCGCGATCGCACGCTCGATTGCGGCGTTGAGCCGCGATCGAGCGTCACAGGCGGGACGCCTATGCCACTTCTTGTGTCATTCCTTGCGCCTTGAGTCACACCGTCCGCGAGGGACAGATCTGCTCACTCCCCTGGCCGTGTGGAGTTGGCGAATCGAGCGTGTACTTGCGGAAGCTCTTCAGCGGCGGCGAATAGATGTGCAGTGTAATGACATCCTGCCCGGCCGGCTGGGCGTTGAGCACCTGATGAATGTCGGCATCGTGCGAGGCGCAGATGAACCCGGGATCCATGTCGTGTGAATCGGAACAGCGCAGGAGACCCGATGCTGTCATCTCAAACCGCGTCTCCATGGCCGTTCCGTCGATGACTTTGAATGCACAACTGGAGCCGCGATGGTCGTGGATGGGGGTGCGCTGGCCGCTCCGCCAGCACAAACACACCAGTTCGTACCAGGGCGACTCCTTGATGACGTTGCGCTGGTAATTCTCCTCGCAGAAGCCGCAGGCGGGCGCGAGGTCGGTCCGCGTCACCTGCAATTGCTCCAGCAGTCGCGAAAGCACGGCGAGATCAGCCCGCCCGGTCAGCGAATCGAGGTATTGAAGCAGGGCGCGCAGCCGCGGGAACCGCTCGGTAGGGCTTGAGGCCGGGCCGGTCGGAGCCGACGACGAGGTTTTCGCTTCTGTCGATACAGCGGCCGGGGTCATACACTCATTCTAATCGAAAGAACGGCGTCGTGGCCGAAAAAACTGACGGATGCGATCCGGGCTGCGGTGATTGCTGTAGAAACCGGGGAACACTTGCCCGGGATGCTGATGGAATGACCAGGCGCGCACGATTCATCCTGATTGCGACGGCGGCGCTGCTGGCGACGTCGATGCGGCCGCTGCCGGCCTGTGGCGCACCGCAGGATGCCCCGCCCCGCTCCCTGGTTCCTGCGGGAATCGAGCTCGGAGAGGCCGCCCGCCGCGCCATCGAGGCCGCGTGGCTCACTGATGAGGAGCGGAAAGACCTTCGCGTCTTTCACGGCGTGTGGGAGGAGACGGATCTCGATGCACCCGCCCGCCGGGCTCTGGCGGCGCTGATGGAATGGCGGCTCGACGATGCGGGGCTTGTGGATGCGGCAGCGCCCGTTGCGATTCGGGCTGAGGCGCTGATTCGCGCGGGTGACCTTCAGCAGGCCTTGGCGCTGCTCGATGGCGCGGAGTCGTTGCATGCCTCGCGATTGCGCGCCGAAGCGCACGAGATGCTCGGCAACGGGGAGGCGGCGGACAGTGCCGTCGATGGACCCGTCGGATTGCTCCTCACGCGCAAGCTCGAGGATGCCGCAGACCTGACCGAGGGAGTTCGAGCGCTGATCGTTCGCAGTCGCGTGCGCGGTCAGCCCTCGCACGACTACCAGACCATGCTGAACCTGCTGGGCACGGCTCGCAACGCCTATGACCGGCTCTACTGGCCCGCCATGCTGACCGAGGCGATGCTGCTGCTGGACAAGGACAACACGGGGGAGGCGATCGGCGCGCTGTACCAGGTGCTTGAACTCAATCCACGCTGCTCCGAGGCGTGGTACGCGCTGGGGCAGATCGCGGTTTCGAGATTCGACTTCGACTCGGCGCGGGCGGCGGCGGGCGTGCTGCTCGCGATGAACCCCTCGCACCCGCTGGCGCATCTTCTGCTGGCGGAGACGGCACTCATCGAAAGCGATCCGTGGCGCGGGCTCGAGCTGGTGGAACAGGTGCTGGCGCGATATCCGGGCATGCGGGCCGCCCACGAATGGCGGTGCGCCGCTATCGCGCTGACGTATGACGAGGAAGCGTTGCAGGCGGTGCTTGATGAGTATGACCTTTTGTCTCCCGGGAGCGCCCTTGCCTATTACCGCGCGGGGCAGGTGATGTCGTTCGACCGGCAATATGAAGACGCCGCCGAGCTGCTCAACGAGGCTGTGCGGCGCCAGCCGAACTGGCCCGCGCCGCGGATCGAGCTGGCCTTGCTGGAATTGCAATCGGGCCGCGATGCGCTGGCGCTCGCAGCCATGCGCGAGGTGCGCGAGCTCGACCAGTTCAACAAGCGCGTCGCCAATTCGCTCTACCTGCTCGAAGAGGTGATGATGAACTTCAAGCAGATCGAGACCGAGCACTTCATCATCCGCTACAGCCCCGCGAGCGGCGATCAGGTCGTGGCCGACCTGATGCCGGATCGACTGGAGGCGATTCACGAAATCGTCTCCGCCCGATTCGAGCACGAGCCCGTGCAGAAAACCGTGATCGAGCTGATGCCCGACCACCAGTGGTTCGCGGTGCGCATCGGCGGCATGCCGCACATTCACACGATCGCCGCGTGCACCGGGCCGGTGATCGCCATGGAAGTCCCGCGCGAAGGGCCCAAGCAGAAGCACTTCGGCTCCTATTACTGGCCGCAGGTCATCCAGCACGAATACGCCCACACCATCACGCTCAGCCAGACGCAAAACCGCATCCCGCACTGGCTGACCGAGGCGGCGGCGGTGAGCATCGAAGGAACTCCGCGCGATCTCGATCGCGTGATGATGCTCGTCGATGCGTGGAGGAACGATCGCCTGTTCGATCTCGACGAGATCAACTGGGCGTTCATCCGGCCGCGGCGTCCCGGCGATCGCCAGCTCGCCTACGCGCAGGGGCACTGGATGGTGGAGTTCATGGATGAGCGGTTCGGATCCTCCGCGCTGGTGCGACTGATCGAGCGGTATGACGGGGGCGAGCGCGAGGAGGAGGCGATTCCCGCGGCTTTGCAGATCTCGCGCGAGGAGTTCTACCAGGCGTTTCTCGAATGGGCGGGGGAGCAGGTGCGCGCCTGGGGCTACGCGCCCGAGCCCACCATGGAAGCGCTGCACGACGAGTTGCGGGCCACCGATCCGACCGCGCAGGAGAAGCTGGCGAAGGCGCGTCATGCCCGGCTTGATTTCATGGTGCGTGCGCTGTGCGATCGAATCGGCCGGCCGGCGCGCGAGGATGCAGCGCGCGATTCCCTGAGCGCGGACGAGTGGCCGGAGCTTCAGAAGCCGCCCGTCGAGATCACCGATGAGCAACTGGCGACCTGGCTGGAGCAATACCCCGATCAGCCCGATCTGCTCATGCTGGCCGCGATGCGCTCGCTGGCCCGGCTGGGCGAGCCCACCATCGAGATCGTGGCCTTGCTCGAAAAATACAGCCGGGTCAGGCTCGCCGATCCCACACCGCACAAGACTCTGGCCCTGTACTGGCAGCGGACTGATACGCCCCAGCTTGCCATCCCCCATCTCGAGGGACTGGATATTCGATCGGTGTACGACCCGGTTTTTGCCATCGCCTTGGCCAAGCTCTATCGCGATCAGGGCCAGTTCGATCTCGCGCTGGCGAAGATCGAGAAAGCGGTGAACACGAATCCCTTCGACGCACCGAACCGGGAGCTGGCGGCCGCGATCGCGATTCAGGCAGGCAATCTGCAGGCGGCCCGGCTGCACGTCGTGGCGTTGACCATTCTCGAGCCCGACCGCCCGCAACATCAGCGCCGGCTGGAGGCGATCGACGCCATGATTCGAGAGCAGGAGGCGTCCCGGTAACCGGGGGCTGACCAGTTTGTCCTCCCTTGGAGGCATCCCGAAACGGCGGATTTCATTGGACCACGCGGGAACTTGGGGGTATTCTCATGGTGTCTGGATGAGCGTGACGAGGCCCGGCCGCGTTTCGCGAGCGATTGCATGCCGCCGTCCGGCAGGTTGGCTCGCCGAAATGGTCGGATCGCGATTCGGGAATGGCTGAGCCATTCTCACGAGGGAGCGCTCATGAAGACCCAGACACCTCCACAGTTCATTCAGCCGGCCTCCATGGTTCGACGCGGGTTCACCCTCGTCGAGCTTCTGGTCGTGATCGGCATCATCGCGCTCTTGATCGGGCTTCTGCTGCCCGCGATCGCCGCGGTGAGCACGGCTGCGAAGAACTCGAAGACCGATTCGATTCTCACCGAGTTCGGCAAGGCGTGCGAGCAGTTCCAGCTCGAGCACGGGTTCTACCCGGGCCTGGTGCCCGAGCAAGCGCTGGCTGCTGCGGCGGCGGGCGGCGCTGCCGAGATCAGCAGCACCGAAAACGCTCTGCTTCACCTCATGGGCGGCTACATGGTGGATGACGGGAGCCCTGCGTACTTGGCCGCAACTGGTCGCGAATACGACTTCACTGCGTGGAACGGGCCGCGCTTCAAGGTCCTCTCCGATCCAGCGCTCCCTGGTCGTCCCTCGCAGATGGGTCGCGGCCCGGTCATCAACGGCAAGCAGTACCCACCCTATTACTCACCGGGGAACGATGAATTCGCGATCGCGCGGGGCCAGGTCGGGGAGCCGGATTTCCAGATTCCCGATGTGCTCGATGCGTGGGGCACTCCCATCATCTATCTCAAGCGGGCCCGGACGGTCGGGCCGATTGTCGGCGACCCGGGCGATGTTCCGGCTCCGCAGTTCATGCGCGACGGCGCCAACTCATACCTGATCAGCACCGGCCTTGGAGAGCTGCTTGGCAACCAGGTGCCGGGCGGCGGGACGGTCCAGTACAGCATGCTCAATGCCTCCGGGGGCGGGGCATCGCAGAACGGCAACTTCACCGCCGCGGAATGGAACCTGATGGTGATCCTGGGACACCAGGGATTGATGACCGATGTGAGCGGCGACATTTACTATTCCCAGCCGCGCGGCGAATTCGCGGTGATTTCAGCAGGCGAGGATGGCATCTTCTTCTCGCAGCACGAGTTCGACCCCACGGACACCGACAATGAGATCCCTTCACCTGCGGCAGTGAAGGAATTCGATGACATCGTGCGCATGGGTGGGGGGGGCGGGTAAACGCACAAACGCGCAAACGACGAAGCCCACGTTCGGTGAACGTGGGCTTCTTCATTTCCGTTTTTGTGCGTTTGTGCGTTGTCTCACGCGCGGAGGATCGATCGTTTTTCAAGCAGGTCAACCACCTTGCGCACGCTCTCTTCCACAGTTTCGCGATCGGTGTGGATGTGGAGCTCCGGGTTCAGTGGTGCTTCGTAGGGGTCGTCGATTCCGGTGAATCCCTTGAGCTGGCCGGCGCGGGCCTTCTTGTAGAGACCCTTGGGGTCGCGCTTCTCGGCTTCGACCAGCGAGCAATCGACGAAGATCTCGATGAAGTCGAGCTTGGCATCATCGTGGAGCTTGCGCACGAGGTCGCGATCGCGCACGTAGGGGCTGATGAAGCTGGACAGGGCCACCACGCCCGCATCCGCGAACAGCTTGGCGACCTCGCCGATGCGGCGGATGTTCTCCGCGCGGTCCTCCGCGGAGAAGCCGAGGTTCTTGTTGAGCCCGTGGCGGATGTTGTCGCCATCGAGCCGGTAGGCGTTGACGCCGTTGTTCATGAGCACCTGCTCGACGGCGACAGCGATCGTGGATTTGCCGCTGCCGGAAAGCCCGGTGAACCACACGGTGGCGCCCTTGTGCCCGAGCTTGCCGAAGCGCTCCTCGCGGCTCACTTCGCCCTCGTGCCAGGTGATGTTGGTTGCGACTTGTTGTGCCATACTCGTCCTTTAGAAGAAAAACCACAGAGGCACAGAGACACAGAGGGAACAAGAAATGTCAGAGGCATGAATGAATCAATCAGTTCCTCAAACCGCCATCTCTCCGACTCAATCTTTTCTTTCTTCTCTGTGCCTCTGTGGTTGCATTTCCTATGCTGCGACTGGTTTGGAACTTTCGATGAGGATGTCGGCGACCTCGGGCCGCGAGAACTCCATCGGCGGGCGCTGGCCGTTTTCGAGGAGCTCGCGCACCTTGGTGCCCGACAGGAAGACCTTGTGGTCGTTGCCGTGCGGGCAGGTCTTGGCGGAGGTCATCGCCTCGCAGGTCTTGCACCACGACGAGTGCTCGAACTTGAGAGGGGTGATCCTGAGATCGCCCGGCTTCAGGTCGTCGAAGATGGTCTGGGCGTCGTAGGTGCCGTAGTAGTTGCCGACACCCGCGTGATCGCGCCCGACGATGAAGTGCGAGCAGCCGTAGTTCTGCCGCACGATGGCGTGCAGGATGGCCTCGCGCGGACCGGCGTAGCGCATGGCCGCTGGCATCACGCTCAGCAGCGTGCGATCCTTGACGTAGTAATTGTCGATCAGCACCTTGTAGCACGCCATGCGGACATCCGCGGGAATGTCGCCGGGCTTGGTCTCGCCGACGAGCGGATGGATCAGGAGCCCATCGCAGATCTCCAGCGCGCACTTGGTGAGATATTCATGAGCGCGGTGAATGGGATTGCGCGTCTGGAAGGCGACGATGGTTTTCCAGCCATGCTTCTCGAACTGGGCACGGGTTGCAGCGGGAGGCAGTCGATACTCGGTGAACTGCTCGCCCGGCTCGTTCTCGGGCGTGACGGTGATGACATCGATCGGTCCCGCGACGAGCCAGTTTCCTTCGTCCATCACCTGCTTGACGCCGGGGTGGGCGGGGTCTTCGGTGCGGAAGACGTTGGGGATTTCGAGCTTCTTGTCGTGAGGATAGATCTCTTCGATTGAGATGACCGCAAGGAGCGTGCCGTCGCCGTGATAGAGGGCCGCGCGACTGCCGACCTTCAATCCCGTCTTGGTCTGGTCATCGACGGCGAGGGTAATGGGGATCGGCCAGACGGTTCCGTTGGCCAGCCGCATGTTGCGGCAGATGGATTCGAAGTCCGCCTTGCCGACGAACCCCTTGAGCGGGCTGAAGGCGCCGATGGCGATCATCTCGAGATCGCAGGCCTGCTTGGCGGACAAGGTGATGCGCGGGAGCTTTGCAGCCTCGGCGGCGAGCGTGCACTGTGCTTCCGCGGCCGCAAGGCGATTGACGAGCGCGCCTCCATGAGGCGGGATAAGCGGCGGTGCTGGCATCGGGTCGGATCCTCTCCGGATGAGATCAGTTGCTTTTTCGTGGAAAGCGGAGATGGTAGAGTGCCTCGGGCGGCGGGGCAACGGTCTTTCGCTCTCCGGATCGGGCGCGTGCGGACAGACAGGCCGCCCAAACTCACCATCCAAAGCGAATCTGATGACGACGATCAGTCAGCCCATCATTATTCTCGGCTTTCACCGCTCCGGCACCACGCTTCTGGGAAATCTCTTCCGGGAGCACCCGGATGTGGCCTATTGGGTGGAGCCGAGGCATGTGTGGATGCACCACTTCATCTACAGACGGCTGGATGTGCTTTCCGCCGCCGCCGCTACCTCCAGAGTCATTCGCCAGATTCATCGCGATTTCAGCGCGTTTCTGAGAGAAAGCGGCCGCTCCCGGTTTGCCGAAAAGACTCCCAGCAACATGGTGCGGCTGCCCTTCATCCGCGCCGTCTTCCCCGATGCGAAGGTGATCCACATCATCCGCGACGGGCGCGCAGCCACGGCGAGCACGCTGCGCGTGTTGTCGCGGCCTCCCAGGGCGGAGATCGTCAGGCGACGCCTGCGCGAGACGCCGCTGTGGCACTATCCCGCCTACGTCCGCAAGGCGTGGCGGATGCTGGTGGCGCCGCGTCTGCCCGGCGGGTCGATTCCCGTCTGGGGACCGCGCATTGCCGGGCTTGAAGAGTGGCGTCGCACCCTGACCAAGGAGCAGGTCTGCGCCAGGCAATGGCGCGAAGTCATCCGCATCGCGCAGCGCGATGCCGCGTCGTGGCCGGCCGATCAATACCGGGAGTGGCGCTATGAGGATCTCGTGACGGACCCGGTGGCGACGTGCCGCCAGATGTTCGGGTTCGCGAACCTGCACTGGCCGGAGGGCTTCGATGCCCTGCTGCGCGAGCGCGTCCACGCCGGAAGTCTCTCGAAATGGCGCGGCGACTTCACCACCGAGCAACTGGAGTCGATCATGCCGCACCTCGAGCCGCTGTTGAGCGAGCTGGGGTATGGCGAACCGGACTCCCGCGCCTCCACCGCTGCGATCCCCGCCAATGCCGCCTGACCTCAAGCCGCCCATCTTTCTCCTCGGCAACGTTCGCTCGGGCACGACGATGATGTACGAGTTCTTCGATGCCCACCCGGCGGTGGCGGGCTGGTACGAGCCGCGCACGGTGTGGACCTACGCCGATCCGTCGCGGCGGCACGACCGTTTCGACGCTTCCGACGCTTCGCCGCGTGTCATCCGCTACATTCGCGGGCGCTTCCGGAAATATCAGGAGCAGCACGGCGGGCGCCGCGTGATGGAAAAGACGCCCTCCAATCTGCTGCGCATTCCCTATGTGCGCGCCATCTTTCCCGAATGCCGCTACCTCTACATGCTGCGGGAGCCTTTGGCCAACCTGAGCTCTTCGGAGCTCAAGTGGCAGGTCTCGCTCAATCGCGTGCAGTTCTTCAAGCGCCTGCGCGAAACCCCAAAATCGCAACTGCACCATTACGCCGGGCGTCTGGCCCGCGACAAGGTGCGGAAGCTCCTTGGCAAGAAGCATGTATCGGTGTGGGGCGTGCGCTATCCCGGCATTTACGATGATTTGAAGCGGATGACCGTCGAGGAGGTGATCGCCAAGCAATGGGTCGAGTGCTGCCGGTATGCCGAGAACGACCTGGCGACGATCGATCCTGCGCTCGTGCTGCGGGTGCGCTACGAGGATTTTGTGGTGGACCCGGTCGCGCAGTTCGAGCGGATCGCCCAGCACTTCGATCTCGATCTGCCGGATGAGCTGGCGCAGCACATTCGTGAGACAGTCGATCCGGAACGGCGGACAAAGTGGAAGCGGCTGCACCCCGAGGTGCTCCGCCGCTGCCTGCCCATCGTGCGCGACGAGATGGGCCGGCAGGGGTACATGGTGCCGGCAGAAATAGAGGAGATGTTGGCCACGAAATGATCGGTCAGACCTCTTTGGGGGTCTCACCACGTTGATCGTCGAACTGGAAGTCGCGCTCGCGCCCGGTCGGCGGGGCCCCGGGGGGACGGGCGAGCTGTCGCTGGCGGAGGAATCGCAGCCTTCGCTTGCCTGCCTCATCGATGCCGTCGTCGGCGATGGTCCGTTCCTCGCGTTCGCCGGGAGCGCGCGGCGCCATCATCCGGTCCATGGGAACATCGGTGTTCTGCTGGTCGCCCGCTCGCCGCCGCCGCTCTTCGATCATGCGCTGCCGCAACTCCTCCAGTCGGGCGCTCATCTCGGTCTGCTGCTCTTCGGTGAGGAGCGCCCAGACTTTCTCCTGGGCTTCGACGGGGGATGGCGCCAGTTTGTTGATCTCCGCGTAGCGGCGCTGCATCTCCTCGGTCGGTCGTTTGCCGCTCTCCGCGGCTTCGCGGCGCAGGCGCTCGAACTCGCGCAGCTCCTCGCCGTAGGTTCGGCGAAACTCGAGCATCGCCTGACGAACTTCCTGCTCGATCGCGTTGATTTCTGCAGTCTGCTCCTCGGTGAGATTGAGCGAGCGCAGAATCCGCATCCATGCCTCGGCCGAGATCACCGCCGCGGCCCGCTGGCTGGCGCCGGTGAAATCCGCGGGCAGTGCTGCGTCATCCTCGTGCACCTCGGGCCCGGCGAGAAGTTCTTCCTTCGATTGCGACGAGCCTTGCGACGATTCCTGAGCCAAAGCGCCCGCCGCCATCCACCCGCACAAGATGCCCGCCTGCCAGATTCGCATGGTCCGCATGATGATTCATCTCCACGAAGGGACTTGAAAGCCCAACGTCCCGCCATCCGAGCCTATTGCTTCGGCCATGGTCCGCCCGGGTCCCTATCATCCCACGCTTTCATCCATCTCCCAGCCGATTTTCCTGTCTTGAATCCCATGCCGCTGACCCGCGATGACATTCTCGCAGCCCTGCGCACTGTGCAGGACCCCGACCTCAAGAAAGACCTTGTCACCCTTCAGATGGTCAAGGAGGTAGCCGTCTCGGGTACGGATATCGCCGTGGGAATCGAGCTCACCACCCCGGCGTGCCCCATGAAGGACCGCATTCGCAGAGAGGTGGAGGAAGCGATCCAGCTCAAGGGGCTCCAGCACGGTGAAGCCGTCGGCCGGATCGACATCACCTTCACCGCGGATGTGCGCTCGCCGCAGGATCGCGCGCGGGGCAAGGACAACCCGCTGCCCATGGTGAAGCACGTCATCGGCGTAGGGGCGGGCAAGGGGGGTGTGGGGAAATCGACCATCGCCGTCAATCTCGCAGTCGGCCTCGCCCGGATGGGCGCCGCCGCCGGCTTGCTGGATGCCGACATCTACGGCCCCAGCGCGCCCACCATGCTCGGTCTCGAAAAGCACCGGCCGAAAATGCGCGAAGGCAACATGATGATGCCGTTCGAAGTGCACGGCATCGAAGCGATGACCATCGGCAAGCTGGTCGAGCCCGACAAGGCGCTGATCTGGCGCGGTCCGATGGCGCACGGCGCCTTTCGACAGCTTGCGACACAGACCGCGTGGAGCGAGCTCGATTATCTCATCGTCGATCTTCCCCCCGGCACCGGCGATGTGCCGCTCACCTTGTGCCAGCTTCTGCCCGTGACCGGTGCGGTCGTGGTGTGTACGCCGCAGAAGGTGGCCCAGGACGATGCCCGACGCGCCGTCCGCATGTTCGAAGAGCTGGGCGTGCTCGTGCTCGGTATCGTCGAGAACATGTCGTATTTCATCGGCGATGACGGGAAGGAGTACGACATCTTCGGCAGGGGAGGAGCAGAATCGCTGGCGCGCGAAGTGAACGTTCCCTTCCTCGGCACTGTGCCGATCAACATGGACCTCCGCCGAAATTGCGACGAGGGCGCTCCGCTCCGGAACTGGTCGGGCAGCCCGCAGCTCGGTCGCGATCTCGATCAGGTCTGCCGGGCGGTGGCGCAGCAGGTGTCGATCGCCTCGGCGGCGGGGAGCCTTGTGCAGCCGACGCTCTCCGTGCGGTGATCAGCCGGCGGATGAGCTCGCCCGCAAGCGTCGCAGCGCCCGCAGCCCCAAGGAAAGCCGCTTCTGCACCGCGCGGAGCGACATGCCGCGCTTCACTGCGATCTCGCGCGGCTCGAGCGGGCGCGCTCCGTCGAGGCCGTGCAGATCTGACATGATCTCGCGCTGCACCTGATCGATCCGATCGATCAGAGTTGCGAATCGCAGCGGCAGCTCGACCCATGGCTGCCACGCGCACAGGCCCGCGAGCGGATCGCCCAGGGGGACGCTTCCCGCAGCGTGCCGAACGCCCGCTGCGCTGCTCCCGCGTGCATCCTTCTCCCGCGCCAGGGCCTTGTCGATCGCCAGCGAAGCGATGCGATCTACGCGCTGATCGCGCGAAGGGTCGGCGAGTTCAGCCGCCTGCGAGGTTTCCTCGACGGCGATGTGAATGAACCGTCGGATGGCATCCGTGGTCTGCTGGTGCAGCGGGCGGGCGAGATTCTGCTCGACGCGCACGATCCCGGCCGGAAGTGTGTCGAACACGATCGCGCGTTTGAGGAGCGCTGCCCAGCGTAGGTCGCGCTCCAGGGCGTCGAGGTCGGCATCGGCGGGCATGGCGTCAAGCTCCGCCGCCCCGGATGCCACGCGCCGCTTCAGGAGGTTGTAAGCCGCCAGCCGCGACTCCTCGCCTTCGGAAAGCTCCCGCGGCGCGCGGCGAAGGTGCTCGACAAGCTCGATGCCGTCACGATTGCTCGGCGGGGGACCAAGCCCCGCCTGCACATCCGCGGCCGCGAGAATGATCGATTCCGCATCGGCAAGCGTGAAGGTCGGCAGATCAATCCATGAGAGCGGCAGATCGCGCAATCGAGCGGCGCGGTGCGCATTGATGCACCGCCGGATCGTCACCACGCTGCGCTTGAGATGGCGGGCCAGCTCACTGGCGTGAACCCCCCTGCCCGCGCCGCGCACCACAAGCAATTCATCGCGCCGCGAAAGCCGGCGAGTCCCCTTGAACAGGCGGGCGCCGCGCTGCTCCTCCTCGCGCGCAAGCAGTGCCCGCATGGTTTCGACACCGCGATTGTGCTTCTTGGCCAGTTCGCGTGCGATTTCCTGTCGCGAAAGGCCTCCCTCGCGGTGGAGACGGATGGCTTCATCGATCACCATCCGCTCATCCGCTTCGCTCAGGCGCGTGTACTGGCGGGCGCGATCGACGAGGTCAGGCTCGCGTGCCTGAAATCTTTCGAGCGATCCTTCATAGCACGCAAGTCTCCGCTCACCTCCTTCGAATGTCACATAATGAAGGAGCAGCCCGCGCTTGTGATATCGCCGCAGCGTCCGTGGCGTGATGCGCAGACGCTCGGCCAGCTCCTCGACAGGCGTGGCGTGGCCGCGTTCGGGCGATTCGGCCTGCAGATCGAGCGCGGTGCTCAGCGATTGCACCAATGTCGCGAGATCCGCAAGCACCGCGGCGCCCACAAGCATGACGGATTCCTCGCGCGAGCCCGGCCGATACTGCGTGATGCGAAAGACGATGAACTCCTCGGGATACGCGCGGCCCGGCTCGATTTCGCCTGCCAGGGTTTCGGCGGCCAGCATCTGCCGTTCCCGCGTCTCGGGTGGCGCGTAGCGCAGTTGCCGGTGCAGGTCGGCCAGCGAAGTCGTCTTGAAGGCAGGGGGACGCGGCACGATCGTCTACAGCGCGAGAATGTGAAGCGGCCGGTGCCGCGGTGACAGACCGTGGCGGTGCGCCATCTCGAAGAACCGGTCCAGTCCCTGCCGGCGCTCATCAGTCCACTCGAAGGCGAGATGGTCGCGCAGATAATTGTGGGCCAGGTCGAGCGGCCAATTTCGCGGCGGCCCATGCTGATGGACGATCGAATCGATGCTCAACATGTTCGCCCGCCGTTGCCGGTCGAGGGCCCAGGCCGTGGTTCGCACGAGTTGTTCATCAGCCCCTTCCAGCATCATCCACGCGGCGAACACAAACGGCAGCCCTGTCAGGTTCGCCCATGCAGCGCCAAGGTCGAGTTGGTGCGGGTAGCGCACCGCGGGCGGCGAATCGGTCACGACTTTGTCGCCGATCAGGAGCACCGCCTCCGGCCACTCGATCGGCCTGTTCTCGGCGACGTGCTCGCGGGCGTCGTAGTCCACGATCGCCGGATCGATGTCATAGATCTCGCGCAGCAGGATGCGCATGAGAATGACCGAGGTATGGCTGTCGCTGTCGCAGAACACCCGCGTCATGCGGTGAATCGGCACGGTCGAGTACAGCCGCACCGTGAGAGTCGCGCCATCGCTGCCGAGAAGACCGGAGGGCACGATCACAAGCTCGCGCTCCGACAACTGGTAGTCGATGGAGGAACAGAGGGCGAGATCGACTTCGCCTTGCAGCAATTGGCCGATGAGCCCGCTCGGCACCGACTGCCTCAGCTCGATGTCGCGCAGATATTCGAGGCCGTCGATCAGCGGCACCGTGTTGAGGAAGCTGACGACGCCGATGCGCGCGATGCGGGGACGATGCCGGCCGCTCCCCTCTCCCTCCGGGAGAGCGGTGGGGAGTGAGGGTGCTTCGGTCTTGACCGGCGGTTCGGTTCTCACAGAGATGGACGACGCGCTCATGCGTCCATCTTATCCCCAGTTCGCCGCGCGCTCGCCGAAGGGTGGAGCGCCGCGAGCCGGGCCGTGCCGGCCCGGTGCGCCCTCGCAGTTGGGGGAGCGCGGACGTTTCGTCCGCGGCGGGCCTCGTGCGGACAGGATGTCCGCAACCCCCTTCTGTTCAGCGCTCCAAGATTGAGCGCGCGGAAAGGCCGCTCGAGATCGGGAAGACTTCCTTGTCCAGGGGGGTCGGCTCTCACCGGGGTGGGCGGACCCGCGTAGAGGTTGGCGAAGCTTCCCGAACCGGAGCGGCCTCTCCCCTCCCATCGGCAGGAACGGGGCAGCGCTTGAGGCGCGTTGAGAGAGTTGCAATGGCAATAAGGGCAGACTTGTCGTCTCGTTGGGGCGAGGATCGAGCCTGTTACACTTCGGGGAGGCCCCGCGTCCCGCCGGGCAGTCGGTGAAGTGGAAATGACATGAAGCGCTGGATGATTCGCATCCTGATCTGCCTGATCCTCGGCGCGATCACGACTGTCGCTGTGGCGTGGGCGTGTGCCGCGTATGCGCGTTGGTCGATCAATGATCTTTCCGCCTATTACACGCCGGTGCGCATGTGGAATGACACGCAATGGGTTTGGATTCAGGAGATTCGAGTTTTTGGACTCCGGCAACGCGGGATTGCTGCCGAATACTCGACCTTTGGAGGGGAGAAGGTGGGGGATGAGATTGTCGGCTCCATTGGAGTTGTCAAACTCAACAGTATAAAGGCGCTGCCCGACTGGAGCCGCCTTGGAATTCGCTCCGACAACCCAAACATACTTGCCAATGAGGAGCAAGGAAGTGGATGGCCATCATTGTCAATGTGCTGCACTCTCTACGAGATTGGCATCAATCCCCCTCGCGAGATCGCGCAACCATCATCGGGGCTGCACATTTTCAATCGCCAATTGCCTCTCCGCCCCATCTGGCCCGGCTTCCTGATCGACACAATCATCTACGCCGCGATCTTGTTTGGCGTGTTCTTAGGATTCACGAGCGCGAAGCGGTTCATCCGCGCCAAGCGCGGCCGATGTCCGCGCTGCGGGTATGACCTGCGGGGGCAATTGGCGCAAGGGTGCCCGGAGTGTGGATGGAATCGAAAGGAGGCAAAGGCGTGAAGCGGTGGACGCTCCGCATAGTCCTCTGTCTTGTTCTCGGCGCGGTCACGACTGTCGGCGTGGTGGCAGGGTCTTGGCGTTATGACAGAATTGTCGGTCGGCATGTTGGGACGATTGATTATCCCACTCTCAAATGGCAGCGCAGAACTGGCACAGATGTTTCGGCGAAGCTCCTCGGTGAGACTGCGAGCCTCCGCACCTTGATCGAAGACGACTTCGCTGACGAAGACCAACTTGCTATTCTCCTCCCCGGCTACTTGAGTGACTGGAGCTTTGCAAGTTGGGCGACGTCAGATGGCAGCTGGCAGGCACGAACCGGTCGCGCGTCTATTGCCGAGGTCTCGTCTTATCGATGCGGGTGGCCAGCCCGCGCCGCGAATTGCCGCACTGTGAACTACGTCACTCTGACGTGGGGACCTGAAAGCCCATATGGTCATTACAGCAGCGAGACTCTCTCTGGATTGTACTGGGAACTGATGCAATACTCTCATGAGTCTTCAGAAATACCGATCGACATTCGCTGCGAATACGTTCCGAACGGAATCGTCCTGCCCGGGTTTGTGATCGACACATTCTTCTACGCCGGAATCTGGTTCGGCGTGTTCTTCGGCTTCACGAGCGCGAAGCGGTTCATCCGCGCCAGGCGCGGCCGATGCCCGCGTTGTGCTTATGACCTGCGGGGACAACTGGATGCAGGGTGCCCCGAGTGCGGGTGGAATCGCCAGCAGAGCGATGCACGAGCTGCGTAACAATCCACGGGCACGCACGGACTGAAGTCCGTGCCGCCAAAAGATCCCCTCTCTGTGTCCTCTGTGACTCGGTGGTGAATCCTCTTCACACCGCGATCGACGTTGGCGTTTCGCGCACACCCGCTGCGGTTTCGATCTCCGCGGCCCGCACGATGTACAGCCGCCGCAGGCGCGGATTGATTCGTGTCAGAATCTCGTGCGGAACGCATTCCGCGAGTTGCGCAAGTCTCGGCACGTGGTTGGGCGCGGCGGGATCGCGTGAAATGAGCTCGACCGCGGTTCCAACCTCCACCTGCCCGGCGGGAATATCAGTCAAGTCGATCGTGATCTGATCCATGTTGATCGCGCCGACCACCGGCACAAAGGCGATTCGTCCCCCGGGGCCATGGACACCAACTTGAGCACCAGGAACATCCGCATCGCCCTCGACTGTGCGGCCGAACATCGATGGATATCCATCCGCGTATCCAACCGGCACGAGCCCAAGGCGCGTCGCCCGCTCCGCCCGCCAGCGCCGGCCATAGCCCACAGTCTCGCCTTTCTGAATCGACTTGATGTGCACGATCCTGCTCGACCATGTGATGGCGGGTTGCAGGGCGATCTGCTCTCCGGCCCGCTCGTCGCAGCGCAGCAGTTCTTCGCCGAATCCCATCCACGCGATGCCAACACGGACCATGCCAAGATGGAACACGGCGTTGCGAAGGACAGCGCTGGTGCTCGCGGCATGGATCAGGCAGTCGGCCGGCACGAGGGCGCAGTGCTTGCCGAGGATCGCCTTGAATCGCCTGAGCTGCTCGCGCGCGGAATCATCATCTGCATCCGCCGAAGAAAAGTGCGTGCAGATGCCTGCGAGTTTCAGCCAGCGGCTTTTGGCGATCATGGCGAGCATGTCGCCTGCCTCGGCTGCGGTCGCGCCGCCGCGGCTCATGCCCGTGTCGATTTCAATGTGCAGCGGAATCACGGTGCCGAACCGCCACGCGATGCGATCGATGGCGGCGAGGTGATCCGCGCCGTGCACTGTCAGGTGCAGCCGGCCCTCCACGAGGTAGCGATAGATCTGATCGGTGCGATCGATCTCCCACAGCGGCATGAGGATGAGGATGGGAACGCCCGCCGCGGCCCGGATGACCTCCGCAGCCTGCTCCGCGGTATAGACCGCCAGCATGGAAGCCCCGTCCGCGACCAGTCGCTTGGCCAGCCGCGCCGCTCCCAGGCCATAGGCGTCGGCCTTGACGACGGGGCACAAGGCCACATCGTCGCCCACAAGCCGGCGCAGCGCCCGCATGTTGGCGTCGATGGCGGAAAGATCGATCTCGACGACGCTGGTGTCGCGCATGGCATCCGTGCTCGTGCGGCCGCCGGCAACGGCCAGTCCTCCACATCCATGGAGGTCGAATTCGCTTGACCGAGGCCCCTCGGTTGTATCGTCCAGCCCGCGATCCTACCATCATTCATTCGCCGCTCGTCCCGATGGCACGAAATCCACATCGGCCACGCCGGCACGAAGGCAGGCGGCGACCGATGAGCCCTCACCCCGCCCCCCTTCCAGTGGGAGAGGGGAGTTTGGCGGCCAGCGGTGAGCGGAACACGGCAGTCGTTCATGGACGCGATCTTTCAGACCGAGCAATCATTCGAGTCCCTCGGCCTTCGCGCAGACCTGCTGCGAGGGCTGAAGGAGCATGGATTCAACTATCCCACGCCCGTGCAGGCCCAGATCATCCCCGCGGCATTGGCGGGACGAGATGTGCTCGGGCAGGCCCGCACCGGCACCGGCAAGACTGCGGCCTTCGGTCTTCCCATCATTCACAAGATCGATCCTGATCGCGGCGTGCAGGCGGTGATCCTCGCGCCCACCCGCGAGCTGGCCGTGCAGGTCAGCAAGGAACTGCGCGATCTGGCGCGGTACACCAACGTCAACATCACGCCCATCTATGGCGGCGAGCGGCGCAAGACCCAGATCGCCCGCCTGCGCAAGAACCCGCACATCGTGGTCGGCACCCCCGGGCGGGTGATGGACCTCCTCGACGCCCGCGAATTGTCGTTCGAGGACATCCGCTTCGCCGTGCTGGATGAAGTCGATCGCATGCTGGACATCGGCTTCCGCGACGACATCCGCAGGATTCTGAGCCGCATCCCCAACCAGCACCAGACGATCTTCGTATCCGCGACGATTTCGGCGGAGATCGAAACGCTGGCCCGCAAACACATGCGCGACCCGGAGAAGATTGTCTCTTCGGCCGGAAGCCTGACGGTGGCCGCGGTCGATCAGTCGCACCTCCTTGTGCAGCGGTGGGACAAGAGGCGGCTGCTCCTGCACCTGCTGACTCACGAGGAGCCCGCGCTCACGCTTGTCTTCTGCAACACCAAGCGCGAGGTCGATTTCGTCGCGGCCCATCTGGTCAAGAAGGGCCTCGATGTTCACGCGATTCACGGCGACCTCTACCAGAAGAAGCGCGATCGCGTGATGCAGAAGTTTCGCGAGGGGAAATTGAGCGTGCTGATCGCGTCGGATGTCGCGGCCCGCGGGCTCGATGTGGACGATATCTCGCACGTCATCAATTACGATGTGCCCGTCGATCCCGAGGTGTACGTGCACCGCATCGGCCGCACCGCGCGGCTGGGCAAGGGGGGCATCGCGTGGACCTTCGTCACTCCCGATGAAGGCCGGTTGCTGTCAGGCATCGAGGAGTTCATCAACAAGGAAATTCCGAGGAAGCTGTACGACGATTTTGAGCCCGGGCCGATTCCCGCGACCGTGCTTGCGGACCGCGAGCGAGCCCGCGAGCTGAGCGAGCGGCTCTCCGTGCAGTCCAGCCGGACCGCGCCATCGACCATCGATGGAGCCGCTGCTCAGGACGCGACGAAATTTCCGGGCGGCGTTGTGCCGGTCGCCGCCCCCGAGCGCCGCATGCACGGCCGCATGCGCGGGAGAAGGCGGTAACCGGAAGCGCCGCGGAGTGCCCAGGAGGAAGTCGCAGCTCGGCACGTCATTTCAGAGCGCCTAACAGAATGGGTGGCACGGTCGAGGTCGCCGCGGCGACCGGCTCGCTCGTGCGGAGCACCCTTGTACGTTTGCACGGGCGACGCGAAGCGCGTCGACCGTGCCACCCTCGACTTCATTTTGTGAGGCGCTCTCACATTCTGGAGGTGCCACGGTCGGCGACGTGAGGGCGTCGCTGTGATCGGCACGCCCATCGCGCACGCGTCAGCAACGCCTTCTGCGGCGGGGAGCGAGGACCGCCGCGAGGGGCAGGAGGGCCAGCGGCGGAGCGGCGGGGACGACCACGGCGGTGAAGGTCACCGGCACGTTTTCCTCATCATCGGGAACGCTGTCTTCACCTCTGACAGCGCTAATGCCGGCTAATTGACTGTGATCGTGACGTGATCGAAAAACGCATCGAAGTCGGTGGTGGAGAAGGTGGCCAGAACCGAGTAATGAATCGAGAGTTCGATGCGGCCGTCGGCATCGCGCACGCGATCTCCCAGCCCGACTCCAAAGACGTTTTCGATGGTGTCGCTCACCTCAACCGCGTACACGTGAACGAACTCGAAGCCGTTTGTGTTCCAGTTCCGCAGCCGCAGCCGCGCGCGGCCGCCCGGGACGTTGATGCGCGATTCGATGAGAAGGTCGGCGGATCCCGGGGACTCGACATCGGTTTGAGCCCCGATGCGCAGGTCGATCAAATTCGGCTCCGCTGCTGAAAAACCGAACGAGGAGCGAGCCCGTACATACTCGTCATCACTTTCGAGCAATTCCGGAACGCCGCCTGAAAGAAGCGATCCGATGGTGACGGTGACATCGGTGATCTCCGCCTGGCGGGGATCCGTATCAAGCCGGATTTTGAACAGGAAAGCATCCGTCACCCCGTGATGCTCATTGTTTCCTCCCGCGATGTCAACGGAATCCGTGAAACCCGACACGAACGCGTTTCCGCTGCCGTCCAGGGGAATGCCCTTGGCCAAGTCCCTATCACTTCCGCCGAGATACGTCATCCACTGGAGGGATCCATCAGACCTGACCTCGAGTGCAAGGCCGTCCGACTCTCCTCCATGAAATGTATTGATCCGTCCGTCAAAATCAATCGAGTCTGTATCGCCCGCCACCATTGCATCGCCGGCGCTGTTCACTGCGACAGACCTGGCCGAGTCGGAATCGCTCCCGCCAAGGTAGATCATCCACTGCAACTTGGCTGACGAATCGATCTTGAGAACAAAGGCATCCCTCGCGCCGCCGTGGTTGGAGTTATCTCGCCCTTCGAAGTCGAGCGATTTCGTGAAGCCGACAACGAGCACGTTGCCATTGGCGTCACATGCATTGGCAAAACTAAAGTCCTCGTCACTGCCGCCGAGATAGGTCATCCACTGAATTTGGCCCGATCGGCTCAACTTCAGGGCGAACCCATCATCTACACCGCCGTGATGTGAGTTGGTCGCCCCGGCGAAATTGAGCGACCGTGTCCGGCCAGAGATCATCAGGTTCAAATTGGCATCTGCAGCGATGCCGAACCCGCCATCCCCGTCGCTCCCGCCGAGAAACACCATCCACTGCAGCTCGCCCGATGGGCTCAACTTCAGAGCGAACACGTCGAAGTGGCCCTGGAAGGAATTGCCGGCTCCAGCGAAGTCGGCTGACCATGTGTCGCCGGTCACACACACGTCATCCCGGCTATCCACGGCGATGCCGACGGCGGTGTCACTTTGGCTTCCACCGACGTAGGTCATCCACTGAAGGTTTCCCGACGAATCGACCTGGAGTGCGAAGCCGTCCCGATTGCCGCCATGGTAGGAGTTCGTGGCGCCCGCGAAATCGGATGAATTCGTCGATCCAGTGATGACGGACCTGCCGGCACTGTCAACCGCAATGTCCGAGCCGGAATCCTCGCGGCTTCCGCCGAGATAGGTCATCCATTGCAACTGGCTTGAGGAATCGACCTTGAGAAGAAAGACATCCCAATCGCCATGGTTGGAATTGTTTTGCCCTTCGAAATCTGCCGAAATTGTGCGCCCGGTCACCAGCGCATCGCCATTGCCGTCAAGAGCGACACTGCTGTCCCGGTCTTGGTCGCTTCCTCCGAGGTAGGTCATCCACAGCACCTCGGGATCGATGACGAGCGGCAGGGACGGATCCGTGTCCGCGAGAAGAGACACCGTGTACGTCCGGGCATCGAGTGTTTCGAAGCGCGCCGGGATGTGATGCACAGGGCTATCGCCCGCGCCATCGTTGGGCCTCTCCTGCCAGACGATCGGCGCCCCGTCGGACAACGTGCCGAAGGACGTCCTGATCAGGAGATTCCCAATTTCATCAATGCGCAGCGTATCGATGCCATCGTAGTGAATCCTGATCTGCCCATGATCGCTCCCAGGGGCGCAGAGGAACTCGTACTTCAGCACGCCCTCATCGCTGCCGCTCACGCGGAGGTCGATTCCATCATAGAGGTCGTGATACACGACGCCGCCGAACGATGGAACATTGCTGCGCCATCTCGATGAGTCATCGCCCACGAAGTAATTGAACTCTGTTGGCTGCAGATTCACGCCAACCGGCGTCGAGAGGTTGGAACCAGGGAAGGTCACCGCGAGCGCGAGCGTTTGAATGTCCCCCGGCTGCTCCAACCCTGTGCCCGCAGGATCACTCAGCATGCACGCCGGGAGAGGCTGTTCGCGCCTGAGATACATGGTCAGCGCGGAGTCGCTGAACGCGATGTCCATGCCGCGCGACCGGAAGCCGTAGTGTATGGTCTCATCGGACCACTGCCCCTGATTGCGCACGAAATGGACGCCGCGCAGGCCGAGGCGCAATGCTGATTGCTTCGTGGTCGCCTTCTCGACAACCTTGATCGAGCTGTCTCCGCCGTCGGAGGCCGATGGAACATCCGCGTGCACAACGGTCGATATCAGAACCGCGCCGAGCGCAGCCGTGCACATCGACACGAGAACGGTTGATGTGTTCTTCACGTGACAGCCCGCCTTTCGTTTCGGATTGTCGCGGACCGGCAGGCGGCGCGCAAGGCCGCCGCCCGGGTCGTCGTCGCTGGCGGTGGCGTCGATCGCAACATCGTCGGCGAAGGCGCCCATGCTCAGCGCAAAACTACAGAGAGAGAGAGAGAGAGAGCCCGTGGGTGCTTCATCTTCGCTCCTCCTCATTCGGCCCACGCACGCCGCCCGCTCCGCATGCGCCCGCTCCGGTCATCGCCCCCGGGGGTTCGCCGTCGCAATCCCACCCTGCAGCATACCCCGCCCCCGGTGCGAGCCTGCGAGACAAAATCGAAAAGACACGACTTTCTTCAGGAAGTCGGCCGCGAGCGGTGCAGTGATGTCGGGATCGAGCGATCGACCGATGGTCGCACAGCCGACCGCCGCTGCCGGGGCTCGTTTCAACTGAGTCAACGCTAAATCGGACCGGTCGCTTGACTTTACTCGCATGATCTCTTTGATTACCTTGGAGCCAGCGGGCAGCCGGCGACATGCCGCAGCCGTCCGCGACCGGAACTGACCCCCGGGGACCTTGAAGCAATCGCAGCCGACGGCTGCCGCACTTTGGTGCGCCGCACCCGTCTCACATGCCCGCGCTGCGCGACATGACACGACGAAGAAAAAATTGATGACGACATTCACCGGCATCCTGGTGTGGCCAGGCGGTCCGGAAGGCCGGATCAGGCAGATGGACAACGGGTTCATCGAGCGCGAGAACGATCCCTATGTCCCCGCCCTCATGAAAGAACAGTTCCCCCTGCGCTCAGGGCAGCGCGTGACTGTGCAGGTGGGGGAGCAGCGCTCGCTGCGAAGGCGGCGACGATCGCGCGGCCGGCCCCGACCCGTGGTCGAGAACGTCCTCGCCATCGAAGGGCTCGAACCCGCGCAGTACGCCAGCCGCAAGCCCTTCGAGGACCTGACGGTCATCGACCCCCAGCCGCGGATGACGCTCGAACACCCCGGCTGCCCGCCTTCCTGCCGCTTGATCGATCTCTTCTGCCCGATCGGCTACGGCACGCGCGGCCTGATCGTCGCTTCGCCCAAAGCCGGCAAGACCATCCTTCTCCAGAACATCGCCTACGGCATCAAGCACAATCATCCTGAAGTCGAAGTCGTCGCGCTTCTGATCGATGAGCGGCCGGAAGAAGTGACCGACTTCCGCCGCAACGTGCCCGCGCAGATTCTCGCATCCAGCAACGATCAGGACATCGAGACGCACATCAACCTCGCGATGCTCGCCATCGATCGCGCCAAGCGCCTGCTCGAGGTGGGCAGAGATGTGGTGGTGCTGCTGGATTCGCTGACGCGCGTCGGCCGCGCGTTCAACAACTCGCGACGCTTCGCTTCCAGCGGCCGCACAATGACCGGCGGGTTGGATTCCCGCGCGCTTGATATCCCCAAGCAGCTCTTTGGCGCCGCCCGCAAGGCGGAAGAAGGCGGCTCGCTCACCATCATCGCCACCTGTCTCGTCGATACCGGCTCGCGGGCCGACCAGATCATCTTCGAGGAGTTCAAGGGCACCGGCAACATGGAGCTGATTCTCGATCGCTCCATCTCCGAGCGGCGTTTGTATCCGGCGATCAATCTCGCGGCCTCAGGCACGCGCAAGGAGCACCTGCTCATGAGCGAGGCCGAGCTGAAGACGGTGACCGCGCTGCGAAGGCGGCTGGTCAGCATGCCGCCGCACATCCAGATCGAGCAGTTGCTCGCGGCCCTCAAGCGCTATCCCACCAACGTGGATCTGGTGAAGGGATAAGATTGCGTCATGGAACGATCGTCCCTCAGCGAGCTGCTGGCCGATTTAACGAGGCGATTGCGGGATGCGTATCAATCTGGCCAGATTTATCTGTACGGTTCCTATGTCTATGGCACGCCGGGGCCGGACAGCGATCTGGATGTGGTCGTGATCATTCCGGAATCAGATGAATCGTTTTTTGCCCGCGCTGCCAGAGGATACCGGGCACTGCGCGGATTTCCGCTGGCTGTGGACCTGCAGGTCTACACCGACTCAGAGTTCGAGGAGCGGGCGGCGCTTCCGATTTCCTTCGAGCGAACAGTCAAGTCCAAGGGGCGACGGCTTGAAGCCGCCTGAGCCGCGCGAGGTCGATCGCTGGATGAACAAGGCGTCGCACGACGCTTCAGTGGCGGCGCACATCGTCGCAAGCGACGGGCCGGAACTTGATGTCGCGGCATTCCATTGTCAGCAGGCCATCGAGAAGATGCTGAAGGCCTTCCTCGTCCACCACCGGGTCGAGTTCGAGAAGATTCACGACCTTCGCCGGCTTCTCGACCTCTGTGCGGGCGTCGATGCGACGTTTGATGAACTGCGCGATTCCGTGGAACCGCTGACAGTCTATGCCGTGGCCTACCGGTACCCTGGCCCTGCCGATCCGACCGCGGATGAAGTCTCAGATGCGTGCAACATCGTTCAGCACGTTGAGAAATTCATTTCAGCCCGCTTGGAGCAGTAGCACTGGCGCCAACGGCGCCGGTTCGCTACCTCGCTTCCTCCTCATGCAGCCGCTCGGCCAGATCTTCCTGCGTTTGCGCCAAGTCCTCCTCGCCCATCAGTCGCAGGATCAGCGCCATCTGCAGGCGCAGCGAGGGATCGCGCGGGTGCTGTTCGATCGCCTCGATCATCGCATCGCGGGCCCGCGGCAGGTCGCCCGACTTGAGAAACGCCTCCGCCGCGGCGCGGTGCGCGCGAATGTCCTTCCCATCGTACTGCAGCACCTTCGCGGACAGTTGCACCGCCTCCTCGAATGGGCCTTCATAAGCGAGCAGCTCCGCCAGGGCCCGCATCGCCGGCACATCCTCGGCCCGCTCCGACAATCGGGCCCGCGCGAATGCGATCGCCTCAGCCCGGCCTTCAAGATCCCTCGTCAGCACAATCACTTCATCGAACATGGATGACCAGTCGGGATGCTCAGCCAGCAGCGATGTCGCATCGGCGAGCGCTTCGTCGCCGCGGCCATCCAGGTACATGAGGTGAACCATGCCCGCCGCGATGCGATCGTTTGGGCCTGTGATGTCGAGCTGGCGGCGAAGATGCGATGCGGCCGCGGCGAACTCGCCGCGCACACCGTGCATCGCCGCCATCTGCGAATACAGAGTCGGCTCCGTCATGAGCGCGAACCCGCCATCGGAGATGCTGAAGGCGCGCTCCAGATGCGCGATCGCCGCGATTGCTCCGGCGAGCATTTCCGGCGGCCGCGCAATCTCCCGTGGCGCTTGCGCATATTGCAGAGTGGTCCGCCGAATGATGAGGTCCGCGCGGAAACGGTGATAATTCACGATGCCGTTCTGAATCACCAACCCAGTCAACGCGATCGTCATTGCTGCGAACACCCATCCCGCCACCGTCACGTTGCCGCGCCATTTCAGATTGACGTTCTGCACGCGCACGATGTCATGACCCTTCGCGAACAGCCGCCACGTCTTGAAGAAAAGAAAGCTCAGCACGCCCGCGATCCCCACCGCCATCAAGAGCGGCACTCCTTCCCAGAGATAGAGGCCGCGAACCGCCAGCAGGATCGCAATGAAGATGACCGCCAGCGCGATATCTTCGCCCCGCGAGAGGTCATACTGCCTCAGGATGCGCCCCGTCTTCGCCTTGCCTTTGCCAGTCGCCGGCCTCCCGAATCCAAACGAAAGCGCGTCGTTCGGGCACACGCTCACGCAGTCCATGCACTTCATGCAGCCGGGATCGACCACCATGCCGAACTCGCGCACTTCTTCGTGAACGCGCACGTTCGATGTGCAGGTCGCCGTGCAGTGGCCGCACCCTTCGCACTTGTCGTGATCGACGCGAATCCTCCCGATCGCGAACTCATCCAGCGGCCCGAAAAATCCTCCGTAGGGACATCCGTATGTGCAGAACCCCTTGGACCCCAGAAAGTACACCGCCGCGAATCCCACAATGAGCAGCGTGGGCAGGGCCATGATCACCGAGAAGGTGGACCAGAATCGCTCGGTGGTCAGGTGCCACTCCGGGCTCCATGTTGCCACCGGCTTGAAGAAGGATGCCAGCCCGTCCGCCTCCATTCGATCGAGAATCGGAAAGAGCGCCAGCCGCTTGAACGTCGGCCAGATGAACATGTAGAGCGCGAGGATCAAGGGCGCCCACACCAGGATCCGCGACCGAAACGGCTTCGGCCGCACGCCGCACTTCTTCATGATCCACGCGCAGAAATCCTGCAGCATCACGATGTGGCACGCCCAGCCGCAGAAGAAGCGCCCGAAAATCAGCGTGGAGAGCAGCACCACGCCGAAGAAAATCGCCCCGGCGTTGATCGCGCCCAGCTCGATCGTCTGCATCGCCTCGCTCGGCTCAACCGGCGTCAGCGTCCTGCCTCCGAACCAGCCGTACTCGCGCGCCAGCAGCCACAGCGCGATGTGCGCCAGAATGAGCACCTGAACCGCGATGAGGATGATCGCCCGGCGGTGGGAGTTTTTCGACTTTCGAATGGGCGGCCTCGACGACGGCAGCACCGGCAGACTGATCGACCCCGCACCGCCGCCGCAAAGATCGGCGCGCGCAGACGGATCGGCTTTGCGTTGAGTTTTCCTTGCTGCCATGAAGAGCCCCGGACTGGAACCGAGCCGCTATTGTAGTCGCCCACCTCTCCATCCCGCACCACCCAAAAACGAAAAACCCCCGGCCGAAACCGGGGGTTGGTCGCTCGTCTGATCACCCGGCTCGCGCGACCGCTGTCTCGACAGCCCACCGTTGTGCAAGTGCAACGGTGTTCTGCACCGCCCATCCACGTTCCGTCGATGGATGGAGGAGATCAATCCGAAAGGCGGGCATGAACCATCGGAACTCGCCAGTACAGATCGGGGGTTCGCGGCGGCCCGTGCCCGGCCGCGGCTCTCCAATCGTCACCGGCCTCGCGCGCGGGCTGATCCGGATCGGCCTTCATCCTAATCACGTCTCGCTCCTCAGCATCCTCTTCGCGGGGCTGAGCGCGCTGGCCATGATCACGGGCGCTGGCTTCGAATCGCTCTGGCAGCGCGCTCTCCTTCTGGCCGCCGCGGCCGCGCTCATCCTCATCAGATCGATCTGCAATCTGGTGGACGGGCTCATGGCCGTCGAAGGAGGGATGAAATCGCCCGCGGGAGAAATCTACAACGACCTTCCCGACCGCGTCTCCGACCTGTTGATGCTCGTTGGCGCGGGTACGGCGATCGGCACGATGGAAGGCATCGCTGCGGGCATGGCCGCGACAATTCTGGCGCTGCTGGCGGCCTACGTTCGTGTCCTTGGCGCGGCCGCGGGCGCCGGCCACGACTTCCGCGGTCCCATGGCCAAGCCCCATCGCATGCTCGTCATCGCCATAGCCTCACTGATCACAATTCTGGAGCCGGCACTCGGATGGTCGCGCGGGAACGTGCTGCGCATCGCGCTGGCGCTCGTCATCGGCGGATGCCTGATCACGATCATCCGCCGGCTTCATCACATCGTCCGAAGGCTCAACGCTCGAACATCATGATCACGATCGCCCCGACACCCCTCAGCTCCCACGCCACGCCTGCTCCCTCGCCCTTCGCGGGGCGGCCGCTGCTCGATTCGCTTCTGCATCCCAACGCTGTGGTGCTGATGACGGAGATCGTCATGGCGCTGTTGCTCGTCGCGACCATCATTGTCTGGGCCTTGGCGCGGTGGAAGCCCGCCTGGGCGGGCAAGGAATTGAAATCGCGGGTGAAATCGTGGTGGGTCATGGTAGCCCTCTTCATCCTCGCCATCGCCATCGACTGGCGCCTCAGCATCGTCTTCATGGCCTTCATGAGCTTTCTGGCCCTGAAGGAGTTCTTCACGATCTCGCACCTTCGCATTGCCGATCGCCGGGCGATTTTGCTCGCCTACCTCGCCATCCCCGTGCAGTACTGGTGGGTGTATGACCGCTGGTACGGCCTGTTCATCATCTTCATTCCGGTGTACATGTTTCTTGTGATCGCGGCGCGTCTCGTGCTGACGGGCGAGACGCAGCGCTATATGACCTCCGCCGCGAAGATTCACTGGGGGCTGATGGCGTTCGTCTTCGGCCTGAGTCACATGGCGTTCCTGCTGGTGCTTCCGCCGCTGCAGGGCTTCGAGCCGGGCGGGCGCGGCCTGCTCTTCTACGTCATCTTCCTCGCGGAATTCAACGATGTGCTCCAGTACATCTTCGGAAAGTCGTTCGGAAAGCGCAAGCTCGCGCCCACCGTCAGCCCGGGGAAGACCTGGGCGGGATTGCTCGGCGGGCTCGTCTGCACCACGGCGCTGGCGGTCGCGCTTCGATTCCTCACGCCCCTCACCATCGGAGAATCCCTCTTCGCCGGTTTCCTCATCGCCCTGCTCGGACCCGTGGGCGATCTGACCATGTCCGCCATCAAGCGCGATGCGGGCGTCAAGGATTTCGGCAACCTCATTCCGGGTCACGGCGGCGTGCTCGACCGCGTCGATTCGCTCTGCTTCTCGGTGCCCGTCTTCTTTCACTTCGTCACGTGGCTTTATTATCCGTTCCCGCTGGTGAAGTGACATGACACCCGCGCGACGCCTCGTGCTCTATGCATGGTTCCTTTTCATCGTGCGCCCGGTCACGCGCCTGCTGATCGGGGTGGCCGTGTTTGGCAGGCATCACCTGCGGCACGAGGTCCCCGCCCTCATCATCGCGAACCACAACAGCCACCTCGACGCCGCGATTCTCATGGACCTCATGCCTCTGCGCCTGCTGCCGCGCGTGCGTCCCGTTGCCGCCGCCGATTACTTCGAAAAGAACAGGCTGCGCCAGTTCATCTGGCGCTGGTGCATGAATGTTCTTCCCATCCGCAGAGATGTCGTCAGCAAGACGCACAATCCTTTGACTGCGATGATCGAAGCCGTCGATGCGGGTAGCACGCTTCTCGTCTTTCCCGAAGGAACGCGCGGCCGACCCGAGGTGATGTCCGAGTTTCAGAGCGGCGTCGCGCATCTGTTGAGGCGCAGGCCCGATCTGCCCGTCATCCCGGTGTACATGCGCAACCTCGGCTTCAGTCTCCCCAAGGGAGATGTCGTGCTCGTCCCCATGTTCTGCGATGTGTACGTCGGCGAACCCAGGAAGATCACCGGCACGAAGGAGGAAGTGATGAAGGAAGTCGCGGTGGCGTTCGACCATCTCCAGCGCGTCGCGGAAAAGTTCCGGCGCACCGCTGAAGAAGAGCCCGACGTGGCGCGAGCGCCGCGGTCATGAGATCGTCGCGATTGCGAAGCAATTGCTCACGCCATCATCACTTCGTGTCGAGGTCGCAGTCAACACCCTCTACGCCGCGGCCCGAGCGCGCTTGCTCGCATGGAGAATGGTCAATCCGATCACCTCATCGCCTTCGTAGCGAATGATCACGTCATCATCGGTCAGTTCGCTGTCAGTCGCGTTGGCGGGTTTCTTGAAGTTGATGTACAGGACATCCGCTTCGGCGTCGTATGACGACCAGATGAACCGGTGCGGGGATTCCAGCACTGTCGGAACCATCTCGAGATAGCGGGTCATATCTTTGGGGGCCATATACGAATTCTCCGCTCAAGGCTGCGCAGGCGCGTTGTGATGAACGCCGTAATGATAAACCCATCGGTCGTCGAAGTCTCACGATACACCACGACCATAGTCCGACCTTCCGTCAGATCACGGGACGCAAGCAGTTCGCCGGCGTGACCCGCATAAACGCTTTCGGCTTCGCGCACCGTTTGGAGCACCCTTTCACGTAGCCCCGCAAGTTCGGCATGTTCTTCTACGATGTGCGACCATCGCTCCGCCGTAAGTCGAATCGGAATCCCGTTGCGTGAAGTGACGCTCTCAGTCATGCTCGCCGCTTCCTCGACGATCCTTCGACCGCCTCCCGCACCGCCACCACCTCGCGCAGCAGGTGCGGCACCTCGTCCAGCGAGAGCATCGTCGCCTGATCACTGCTCGCCTTCATCGGCTCGGGATGGCACTCCAGAAAGATCGCGTGCACGCCCGCCGCCGCCGCGGCACGCGCCAAAAGTGGCGCCCGCTCCGGCCGCCCCGCCGTTTTCACTCCACCCTCACCAGCGCCCGGCAACTGCGTCGAGTGCGTGATGTCGAAGCACACCGGCGCGCCCAGATCCATCAAATCGCCCAACCCGATGAAATCGTTCACGAGACGGTGATAGCCGAAAAACGTTCCGCGCTCTGTGAGCATGCGATTGCCGCACCCGCCCTCCTCCAGTTTCGTGAGCACGTTCTTCATCTCCGCCGGCGCCATGAACTGGCCTTTCTTCACGTTCACGGCCCGCCCCGTCTGCGCGCACGCCAGCAGCAGATCGGTCTGCCTGCACAGGAACGCCGGAACCTGGAGAAGATCGACAACCTCAGCGACACGCGCTGCCTGGGCCGGCTCGTGGACATCCGTCGTCACCGGCACGCCCAGCTCTCTCTTCAACTGCGCCAGTTCCTTCAATCCCGCATCAAGGCCCGGCCCGCGGCTGGAGTGAACGCTCGAGCGGTTCGCCTTGTCGAAACTTGCCTTGAAGATGTAATTGATGCGCAGCGATGCGCAGAGATCGCGCATCACTTCACCGATGCGCGAGTTGATCTCCCGAGATTCCAGCACGCACGGCCCGGCGATTATGAGTAATTCCGCGCGTGGACCGGCCTCGATCGCACCGATATGACAAGTTGCTCCCGCCATGCGCAAGCGTATGCGCGGCGATCGCCTCCTCGCCCCGGCCCTCATCATGAAGGACCCTTCAGTGACCCGATAACGCCGCAGGGGCTTTCCAATGCAGAACAGCCCACAACCAGCCGATAGAAAGCTCACTCTGGGAATCCCGCAACTGGCCCGGTGTCATTTCCGAAGGTAAGTGTAGAAAAGGCAGCAGCTTGCGCTCCTGCTGCGGAGGTTGAATGATGTCGCGGATGCCGCGTGAGCCCGAAGCCTTCGGAGAACAGGTTGCGAGAATCCTCGCCCGCAGCTATCCCGATCGCCAGGCCGAGCTCGCCGGCCCGCTCGAACTCATCCTCTGCGGGAAGCGTCTCGGCCTCGAAAACCTCTACCGCATGGTGCTGTTCGATCCCGAGCGCGGCGTCGAGATCGTCGAAAACTATCTCGAGCACCTGATCGAAGGCGACACCCTCTCCGGCACGCCGCTGCCCTTCTCCGTCGCCAAGCCGCGCATCATGCCGCGCATCCAGCCGGTGGCGATCTTCGAGCACCTCGACCGCGAAAACGTCGCCCACACCGAGTTCGTCAACGACACGGTCGTGGTCTATGTCATCGACATGCCGCACCTCACCGTGTCGATCACCGTCGAGCAGATGATCCGCTGGGGACTCGATGTCGATGACCTCGACACCATCGCGCGCGAGAATCTCAGCAAGTATGCCCCCGACCTGCAGATTCAACTGGTGGAATCCTTCGAGGGCGGCCGGGCCGCCATCGTCGCCAAGCAGGATGGCTATGACGCGGCCCGTCTTCTCTTGACCTCGCTCTACGATCGCCTCGCGCCCGAGCTCGATGGCGATTTCTACGTCGCCACCCCGGCGCGCGACATGTTCATCGCGGTGTCCTTCGAGCCCAACGAGTTTGTCGATCGCATCCGCGAGCGCGTCCGCACCGACTATCGCCGCATGCCCTATCCCATCACCAAGGACCTCTTCGTGGTGACGCAGGATGGCATCGCCGGCACCCGCGAAGCGGCCTAGATCACCGGACAGAATGGGGAGTGCGGACATTCTGTCCGCACGAGGCCCGCTGCGGACGGAACGTCCTCGCTCCCCCGATTCCCTTTTTGATAGCGGCTCTTAAATCAAGACCCCGGATTGGAGACCTGGGTGCCACGGCTTCGCCCGGCAGAGCAAGCCGTGCAGGCGTCGCCATCTTCACTGATTTGTGAACAGGGGTCCGTCATGTGCCTCGCACAGGTTGCAGCGAAGCGCGGCGAACCTGTGCCACTCCTCTTGAGCTTCAAGAATGTCGCCGGCACCCCTGCGAAGCGTGCCGATTCCGCGTACAATCCTCACCTCAAGTGGCGGCGCGATGGCTCTCTTGTGAAAGGGCGGATGATGGACTTCCATCGAGTGCTTGCAGCGGCTGCGATCTGTGTGATTCTCCTCCCCGGCTGCGACACGGAGAATGATGCCACCAGCGGCGGCGATTCCCCCAACAGAGAAGGCAACGGAACCACCTCCAACCTCACTGAGGACAATGTCGCCGCCGAGCGCGCCGTCACCAAGGTCGATCCCGCCTATGTCGAAAGGGTGAATTCGCAGATCGCCGACCTCGAGATCACCACCGAAGCGATGAAGGCTGCTGCCGCCAATCATCCCAACGATGAACTGCTCGCCAAAATGGTCGATCGCGCCGACAAGAAGATTCCCACCACGAAGAAAAAGGTCGAGCACATTCAGGAAGTCGCGCGCGATGAGAACATCGCCGAGCTCCAGGCCGAGATCGATGACCTTCTCGCCACCATCGCCGATGCGGTTGAAAAGGGCGTCAAGCGGGCCGCCAAGCTCGATCAGATGCCCGTGCGCCAGCCGCGCCAACCGCGCGAGCGCCGCAACGCCGATGACATGGACGATGAGGTCATCGATGATGACGATGGCGGCGGAGCCAATGATGGCTCCGGCGATCTTCGCTGATATTGGGCCAGAATCGCAGTCGGTGACTTCGATTCTCTCTGTGACCCTCCGTGGGCCCTCCGTGTTTCAGATCACTCTCGGATTCCAGCCAGGAGTCAGAATGATGAGGGTGCGCGATCGAAAGCAATGCCGAACCTGCTTTCGCATCGCGCTCTTTTTTCTTTCCGCCGCGCTGTCGCTGGTCGCATTCATTCTCATCTCCTGCTCGGGTGAAGGCGGGAACGAACAGCCCGCTGCGTCTTCCACATCCGGGACATCGACCGACTCCGACATCATCACCGCCTCGTCGAACTGGCGCACCGGCGGCTACACCGATGATGCCGATTGCACCGCCTGCCATCGCCAGATCGCGCAATCCTTCACCACCGTCGCCATGTCGCGCACGCTCATGCCCGCCGATGGCGCGCCCCAGATCGAAGATCTCGATGCCGTCTTTCACCACGAGCCGTCGAAGAACTTCTATCAGATGAAGCGCAGCGAGGATGGCCGCTACGCCCTCCGCCGATGGCAGGTCGGCCCCGACGGAAACCCAATCAACATGCTCGAGCAGGAGATCGATTACCTCATCGGCTCCGGCAATCACGTCCGCGTCTATGCCTACAAGACGCCCGCAAACGAACTCTTTCAGATGCCGCTGGTCTGGTTTTCCCAGAAGAAGCAGTGGGGGATGGCCCCGGGGTTCGATCGGCCCGATCACTTCGACTTCACCCGCCCCGTCCAGCGCGATTGCATCTTCTGCCACAACCCCGATCCCGGCCTGGGCGAAACCGGCGACCGCTACGGCCGGCCCTATGTCTATCCGCACGAGTTCTCCATCGGCATCGGCTGCCAGCGCTGCCACGGTCCGGGCGCGCGCCATGTGGATCTCGCCTTCGACCAGACCACATCCATCGATGTTGTGCGCGCCTCGATCGTCAACCCCGCCGATCTTCCCCCGCGATTGTCCGATGATGTCTGCCTGCAATGCCACCTTCAGCCGACCAGCGAGCGCACCAGCATTCTCCGCCGGCTCGATCGCGGCGACTTCTCCTTCCGCCCCGGCGATGCCCTCGCCGACCACATCGTCCACATCGATTTCCGCGAACCGCAGGCGCGCCCCGAGCGTTTCGAAGCCAACCACCACGGCTATCGCATGATGCAGTCCGCATGCTTCACCGGCAGCGGCGGGGCCATGCAGTGCATCACCTGCCACGATCCCCACCACAAGCCGCCGCCGGAGGATCGCGCTGCCCACTTCCGTGCCGCGTGCCTTTCCTGCCACGCGGAAGATCCCTGCACTGTTTCCGCGGAAATCCTCGCCGCACATTCCCACATCGCGCAGAGCGATTGCATCACCTGTCACATGCCCGCGAAGCGCCCCGGCGATGCCCCGCACGTCCTCCTCACCGATCACAAAGTCGCCATTCATCCCATGTCCGCCGTGAGCGAGCCCGCGTTCGTCGAATCCTTCCCCGCCTCCGCGTCCGATCAGCGCGTGATGTCCATCTTCGGCCGCGAAGACTCCGCCCTCGCCACCGAGGATCGCATCTACCTCGCGCTCGCCGGCCTGAAGTCCGGCCACGGCTACGACCTCGAAGAGTTCTCCTCGCTGGTCGAGGACCTGGAAACGAATTCGCTCGATGCCGACCTCTATCTCGCCGACATGCACCGCGAGTCCGGCGACTGGCCCGCCGCCCAGCGCGCCTACGAGTCGATTCTCGCCGACCATCCTGATCTTGCGTATGCGCACCATGGCCTCGCGTTCGTGCTCCTCCAGCAGGGGCGCACCGCTGATGCGATCGACGAAGTCGAAGCCGCGCTGCGATCCAATCCCGATTCGCCCGACTCGCGCGAGCTCCTCGGCACCGCTCTCATGACCGCGGGCCGAACCGACGAGGCCATCGAGCACTATCGCGAAGCTGTCCGACTGCGCCCACTCTTCGCCACCGCGCATTTCAACCTCGCCTCCGCCTATGCATCCCGATACGCCAGTGCAGGTGCAGTGCGCGATCCCGCCGACCTCGACCGCGCCGCCGCCCACTACGCCCGCGTGACCGAGATCGATCCCACCCAGGCGGCCGCCTACGCGCGCCGCGGCGAATTGCTGCGGGCCCGCGGGAACGTGGCCGAGGCAGTTCGACTCTGGCGTCACGGCGCCGCCATGGCCCCCGCCAGCGCCGAAATCGTCCGGCTCCTCGCCGAAACGCTTCTCACCGCGCCCAGGCCCGAGGATCGCGATGTGAACGAAGGCCTGCGCTTCGCCGAACGCGCCTGCGACCTCCTGACCGGTGGCGCAGGCGTCGGTGGGATAGGTAGTGGCGCAGGCGTCCCGCCTGCGCGCGAAGAAGATGCGGCGTACGCAATCCTCCTCCGCGCTTTCGCGCTCTTCACCAACGGCCGCAACACCGAGGCCCGGGCCGCCGCCCGCGAAGCTGCCGCGCGCGCCGACGACGCCGTCCTCGACGCGACTCTTCTCCTCGCCCTCATCGAGCACTCAGATGGCAACACTTCCGCCGGCGCCCGCCAGTTCCAGCAGGCCATGACCCAGCTTCAGCAGCAGCAGGCGCGCGACACTTCCGGGGGCGCCGCCGCGAGCACCACGCCCCTGCGCAGCGCGCTGGTCTCCCTCGCCCGCCGCGCCTTCGGACAGGAATGAGGCGGCGCTGTATTCATCAGCACTCTATTGAAGCTCGTCAACATCGAGCGAGCCGGACTCGATCGCTCGGATCACCTGCTGATACACATCATCGCGATCGCCGGATTCGTGCCATCCCGCCGCCACAACAAACACCGTCACAGTAACATCGCTGATTCTTACGACGACTCGTGATCGACCTACGTGAAGACTTCGGAATGCACTCAGCGGCTTGCCCAGCTCCTGTGTCTTCAGTTCTGGATCGAATTTCAAATCGTCTATGGCAGCCTTGAGCTGAAGAAAAAGCGGCTTGCCGAGCTTCTTGGCAAGCCGCTTCAGCCCACTTTTCGCCGGCCCGGTGATCTTGATCGCATACTCACGTCTCTCCATCGACGCGCTCCTCGAATCACCATGACGGGCCCGCGCCGATTTCAATGTTCCTCGTCATCCATTTCCTTGAGCACTTCGTCGAACGCCTCATCGAGATCGTGAACATCTCCCTCCTCGATCGCCTGGTTCGAGCGCCTAATCTGATCCATCAGGGCCGAATCCTCCAGAATCGAAAGAGTCTCCTGCATTTTGCGCCACTCCGCGACCCCAACTAGAATCGCTTCCTCTTTGCTGTAGGTCTTGATGACGAATCTCTTGCCCAGTTTGGCGACCTGATCCAACACCGAGCTGAGCTTGTTCTTTAGCTCCGAGCTTTGGATGGACTGCTCTGTGGCCGTTGTCATGGTGTGCCTCCTTGGGCCTTCCCACTGCCCCCTACTCGGTTCCCTCAAGGTGGTGACGGCTGGGGAGTCTCCGTCAATCCCTCCGATGTATAGAGTACGGACGAAATCGCCGTCCGTTCAAGAAGTTGGCCTACATTTTGTACAAGATTCGACTTGATCCCCTTTTAAAGGTGAAAAATAGGGGCGCTGCACCACAAGTCCTGGTCCGAGAAGACCCCGATCCAAGGTCGTCCCGTCCAGTCCCTCGCCGCAACACGTGGAGACACTGATATCACGGCGGGTGCCGGCCGTGGCCGTTCCGCCGCTGCTCGCGCTGCCAGCGACGGCGGGAGGCTCGGTTCATCCCGTCCGGCATCGCCGCACCATTCACTTCGACTGGCGTCGCACACGTCGATCCGATTTTCTCGGTTGCCGCGATGTGCCCGTTTGACGAAACACTCGATTGAACCAGCTCCACCTGACCCCGGCCGTGCACGTTGTCCGCGACGGGGCGGGTGTCTTTCTGCGAGCCCTCGACTGGATCTGCCGGTCCCGGGTCGCGCGAAACCTCTGAGTCGTGCATGGTGGAACCAATTCCTGCCGCCCTCGCGAACGCCGCCATCGCCTCCTCCACCGACTTCGTCTCCGCGGCTTCGACCACATCGCTCACTTCGTCCTTCACCGATCGATTGAACTCGTGCCACGCCGGCTCATCGGCACGGCGGTCACTTTCGCGCGACGACCCGCCGCTGCGCGACACCGGCGCCTGCACATCCCGATAGGAATCCCGCAGCGTGGGGAAGGGCGGCAGCCGCAGGGCCGAAATGATCGCCCGCCTCTGCACATCGATCATTCGGGCCTGGTCGGCCGTCATGCCGTCGGGATACTCGCGCGACAGGTTGGTGGCCAGTTCCGCCAGCCGCTCCATCGCGGCCATGCGCACTCGTTCCATGTGGAACTCGCGGCTGATGACCTCGGCATGGAGCATGTCCCGAAGCTGCGCGAAGTCGAGCGTGGCGGCGGCCTTGAGGATCGCGGTGAATGTGAGGCCGGAGACCTCCACCATCTCCTCGATGCTCATGCCGCGCAGAATCAGCTCCTGCACGCCCGCGGGGTCGGCCTGCACACCAGTCAGGTGCACCGCACCGCCGCGACCCGCCTCGACTTGACCGTTGTCGGCCATACCGTAAAGATACCGAACAGAAAAGCGGAAGGCAAGCGAAATGTTGACAATTTCGTAAACACCGTTGAGGCCGGGACTTTTGATCCGTGGTCCCGTCCGCGTACGGATACTGGGTGCCACGCACAGCGCTGGGAGCCGCTGCGGCGACCGGAGTCGTGCGTGCGATGGCAAGGGCGCAGAGGAGGGGCTGCCGGTGACCCCAATCGCAAATGATCGCGATTGGGGACCCCTTTCCCTCCTCCTCCACGCGGATCTTCGACCTGCAACCTCACCCGGCTGTTCCCTGCCCGAAGGGCTGAGACAGAAGAGCCCAGGGCGACGCCCTGGGTGGTGGGCGTGCACAGAGGATGGAGCTCTGAAAGGGCGAAACAGCCTGCCATCGGAACGCGCTGTCGCGCCCCTACAGGGCTTCGCGCTCGTTCGCATCACACACCCCGGGGTGTTGCCCCGGGCTTTCCTGTTGCGCCCCTTCGGGGCACAGGCCAATACACTTCTGGGACGCCCGGCGTCCCGCCGGGCAGTCACCCATGATCGACGAAGCAGGAGTCCCAACCTGACCCGCTGGATCCTGCGCATCCTCGTCTGCCTGATCCTCGGCGCGATTAGCACGGTCGCCGTGGCGTGGGGATTGGCGTTCCGCCCGGAACCGAATGTCTATTCCATCTTCAGTGATGGGCGATTCGTTCGACGGTTGTCTGTCGATCGAGATATTCTTGACACGCACATCAACGTTGATTGGGGCGAGTTCAGTTTGCGACAATCTTGGCACTGGCCAGGCACCGACCTCACTCGATGGGTCGACGAAGGGGAATACAAGGGGGTACTACCACGCTGGTCTCGCTGCGCGGAAGAGGAACCGCTTATTGCATTGGGATCGAAGCGGCCTCCGGAGACGACGTACCACGAGTTTGCGAGTGGTTGGCCATTCTTGGCCGCGCGCTGTTCTTACCTGAGCCAATGGAATGTTTCTCCCGATCCTGTTGTAAGCTGGGGACTACTTCTAATACCCCAGCGATTTCGATACGGCGAGAATCCTGACAGCACGCGCCGAATTCTGCCGCTCGTTCCCATCTGGCCCGGCTTCCTGATCAACACGATCTTCTACGCCGCGATCTGGTTCGCGCTCTTCTTCGGCTTGACCAGCTCGAAGCGCTTCATCCGCGTCCGTCGCGGCCGCTGCCCGCGCTGTGGCTATGACTTGCGGGGGCAGGTGGAACGGGTGAGGGGTGAGCCACCACGCACCAGTGCCGATCCCGCAGGACTCAGAACTCAGGACTCCAGTCTCAGGACTTCCCACGGCTGTCCGGAGTGTGGATGGGGGCGGGCGGATATTGACGCCGCGAGAGCCGGAATGAGCAGGCCGCGCACGGGCTGAAGGTCCGTGCCACCGGCGGTCACCGGGTGCCATGGGCAAGCGCCTCGCTTGCCCGTGATCGATCACTCACATCACGTCCAACCACGGGCAAACCGGGGGTTTGCCCATGGCACGCATACATGAGGCTGCGCAGGGACTGAACGTCCGGGGGGGTCGCCGGGTGCCATGGGCAAGCGCCTCGCTTGCCCGTGATCGATGACTCACATCACGTCCAACCACGGGCAAACCGGAGTTTGCCCATGGCACCCATATCCGGGTGCCATGGGGTCGCCGCGGCGACCTTCGCTTGCCCGTGATCGATCACTCACATCACGTCCAACAACGGGCAAACCGGGTTTGCCCATGGCACCCGTACATGAGGGAATGCCTTTTATACTGAATCCAGAATCACGCCGTTGCGCCGCTCTTGCGCAGCAGTTCCGCCAGCGGGTGGCGCGGATTGCTTCGCTCGGCCTCGTTGAGCACCGTGCGGTTGTGCTTGTCCACCGCGTTCGCGTTGGCCCCGTTCTGAAGCAGAAGATCCACCACATCACGGCGGCGGTTCTTGGCGCTCAAGTGCCGGTGCAGCGGTGTCCGGCCGGCGGAATCCGTCCCGTTCACTTCCGCGCTTGAGTTGAGAAGGAGTTGAATGATGTCCTTCTGGCCGCGTTCGCAGGCGATGTGCAGGGCGGCCTCGCCCGCGCGGGTGCGGGCCCGCACCTTGGCACCGTTGGCGAGGAGCAGGATGACAAGTTCAGCGTGGCCGCTCGCGGCTGCAAGGTGCAGCGGCGTGCAGCGCTGGGCGTCGGCGGCGTTGATGTTCGCGCCCGCGACGAGAAGCTGCTGGATGATCTCGGCGGCGGCGGAGGCGCTGCCCTGCTCATCCTCGATCTCGCCGCAGGATTCGAGGGCAAGGTGCATGGGAGTGCGGCCCCTCTCGTCCACGGCCGCGGCTTCCGCACCGTTCTCGAGGAGCAGCTTGACGACTGTCGCCTGATGACGGCGGGCGGCCCAGTGCAGGGGCGTTCCACCCGCCGCATCGCAGACGTTGACATCATCGATCGAAGGCAGGAGAAACGTCACCAGCTCATCGCGGCCATCGCCCGCGGCGCTGTGGAGCACCGTCTCGCCCTGCTCGCCGCGCACCGCCACATCGACGCCGCTGTCGATGAGCATCTGCACGACATGAAGTCGCCCCTGCTCGGCGGCCCGCAGGAAACGAAGCGTTTTCGGAGTGGGATCCTTGGAGGGGACCTTCTTCACGCAGGACCTTCCTGGCCGTCGAGGCCGCGCAGCAGCGCCCTGGCTGGCCGCGAATGTGTCGGTTCTCCGCTCCCCAGCCGCGCCGGGGCCCTCATCCGCCTCGAAGAATGATAGGAGCGCTGCGCAACGATTTCCTCCGGTTTTACAGGGCCGCGAAGGGCGTTTCCGCGGCGTAAGTGCTCCACGCTGGTGGTCAGCGGCGGTCGCGCCGGAGGCGTGCTGGCGATTTTGCGATTCGCGGGCGGTTGACGATTTCGGCATCGCTCATCCCGCCGCGCTCATCCATGAAACGCACGACGCGCAGTTGCCCCGATCGAACGACCGAGGCCGAGGTCCTCCGCGCGAATGAACCCGTTTCTGTGGACGGCGGCTCAGCCCCTTCGGCGTTTGCTTTTCCAGCAGTTCGTGAAAAAATGCACGGATTGCCCGGATGGGTTGGCCGGGACCGTTGCGGGCGGCACGGCCGCTGGTATCTTGCCGGACCCGCGGTGGAGTGAGCCCGAAGCCATCACCGATCAACCCTCAGTCTTCAGCCAGTCCTCGCGGCCAAGTCTTCAGCCCTCTGCCAACAGCCAAAAGCCCAGAGCCAACAGCCATTTGAGAAGGAGTGGATGGAGCAACTGACGGTCTATCTCGCCTCTGCGATCTCCGCAGTCGGGCTCTACCTCCTCCTCGCGAGTCCGGGAGCGGGGGCCGGGCGGAGCCGGCCGCTCCGGTTGCTGGGCGCCATCATCGCGCTGGGCGGCGTTGCATTCCTCCTCGCGTGGCTGCTGCGCGCCGGTGGAAGCGCCCTGGCCGCGAACGGAAACGGAGGGGATGGCGGCGCCGACGATCGTCCGAACATTCTCTTCTATGTCTTCGCCTTCATCGCGCTGGGAGCGGCGGGGCGGATGATCACGCATCCGCGGCCGGTCTTCTCCGCCCTCTACTTCGTGCTGGTGGTCCTCGCCTCTGCAGCGGTCTTTCTGCTGCTCGAAGCCGAGTTCATGGCCTTCGCGCTGGTGATTGTCTATGCCGGCGCGATCCTCATCACCTATCTCTTCGTGCTCATGCTGGCCCAGCAGGCCCCCAATCCGGGTGAGGGGTCCGAGGGGACCGCCGAGTACGACCGCATCCCGCGCGAGCCCGCGGCGGGGGTGTTCGTCGGGTTTCTGATAGTCGCGCTGCTGGGCCAGGCGATTTTCGCCAACGCCGAGCCCCACGCCGCGGACGCCCGCGCCTTCACTAGCGATATCAGGCGCGAGTTCCAGATGGAGGCCCTCGCCGGTGAGATCAACCTCATGCAGGGCAAGCGCCGCGCCCTGATCGAGCGCTTCCAGCGCGCGGAGCCCAACCTGTCCGATGAGTCGCGCATCGGCACGCTGCACGAGGATGGGATCGAGTTCATCGCGCCGCCGGGCGAGCGCGTGCGCTTCATTTCATATGAAGAGGCGGGGCTGAGCGACGAGGAGCGAGCCCGTTATCTCCCGCAGAACATCGAACGCGTCGGGCTGGCACTGGTGTACAAGTTCCCCGTGTCGCTCGAGCTCGCGGGCGTGATCCTCCTGATGGCGATGTTCGGCGCGGTGGTGCTGGCCCGCAAGCAGATCGAACTGGGCGAGGATGAAAAACGCGAGGCGGCGGGCATGAAGCGGCTGAGCGTTGAGCCCGTCGAAACCCACGTCGAGGCCGCGCCCGGAACCGTGAAGCCGGTGACGCGTCCGGCCCGCCCGCCGGAAGCCGATGGCGGGGGTGGCACATGAATGCAATCGGCTTCGCCATGTCGGCATCGATGCTGGCGGCGCAGGACTTCGGCCCCGTTGCGCTGGGGCACTATCTCATTCTCAGCGCCGCCCTGTTCGGGCTGGGATTGGTCGGCTTCCTCACGCGCCGGAACATGATCATCATGTTCCTCTGCACCGAACTCATGTTCCAGGCGGCGGCCATCGCGATGATCGCCTTCGATCGGTACCACGGCGGCGTGTCGGGACAGGTGTTCGTGATTTTCATTCTGACCATCGCGGCCGCGGAGGCGGCCCTGGCCCTGGCGCTGGTGGTCCTGCTCTATCGAAGAAGGCCCACGCTCAACGCCGAAGCGTGGTCGGAAATGAGAGGGTAAACGAGAAAACGTCAAAACGAAAAAAAAACATATAGACGCCGGACCTGAGGGCTCGAATGTCCGGGTTCGACGAGAACCGCAGATAAGACAACGCACTGATCGTGATCGATCCCGTCAACAATTTGATTCCAATCTCGCTCGCACTGGCGCAGGATCATGCAGAGACTGCGCGCGGGGCGATCGATCTCGCGCCCGGCCCATCCTGGGCGATGTGGATCATCTGGCTGCCGATCGTGTCGGCCCTCCTGTGCGGCGTGTGCGCTGCAGGGCGAATCCGCTCGAAGCTCCCCGGCTGGATCACGGTCGTGCTCCTCGGCCTGTCGTTCCTGCTGACGGTCCTGCTCTACCTCGGCCGGCCGGAGCAGGGAGCCCAATCGATCCACATCTTCGACTGGTTCAACATCCACTGGGGCGCGGACCAGGAGGGCTCCGCCGGTCGCTCTTTCGTCGCCAACTTCTCGCTCTATGTCGATTCGCTCACGCTCCTGTGGATGCTCTTCGTCACGGGTTTGGGCACGCTGATCGCCCTCTACGCGACGGAGTACATGGAAGCCGATGTGAAGGGAGCGGGATACGCGCGCTTCTTCGCGGGAGTCTCCATCTTCCTCTTCGCGATGTCGTGCCTCGTCATGGCCGACAACCTCGTGCTGCTCTATCTCGGCTGGGAGGGTGTCGGCTTCGCGTCGTATTACCTGATCGGCTACTACTACCACAAGCCCAGCGCCGTCGCCGCCGCCAAGAAGGCGTTCATCATGAACCGCATCGGCGATCTCGGCCTCGCGCTCGGGATCTGGCTGATCTATCACAACTATGGCACGGTCGAGTTCACCGCCCTCTTCGATGCGCTCGCTGGCCACGCGCCTGATCAGCAACCCGGCGGCTGGTCCGTGCAAGCAATTCCATATCTCCTGATGCTCGGCGCCTTCGGCAAGAGCGCGCAGTTCCCGCTCTATGTCTGGCTGCCGGACGCCATGGAAGGTCCGACGCCAGTCAGCGCCCTCATTCACGCGGCCACCATGGTGACGGCGGGCGTCTATCTCCTGTGCCGCATGGTTCCCGCGATGGAGCTGCACCCCTACGCGCTTCCGACAGTGGCGTGGGTGGGTGGATTGACCGCGCTGCTGGCCGCGACGATCGGCATGGCCCAATACGACTTCAAGCGCATCTGGGCATACTCCACGGTCTCGCAGCTCGGCTACATGTTCGCGGGCGTCGGCCTGCTGACGACGGCGGGCGGGGCGTACCACGTTTTCACGCACGCCTTCTTCAAGGCGCTTCTCTTCCTCACCGCGGGCGCGGTGATGCACGGCTTCGCGGGCCAGCTCGATCTGCGCAAGGTGTCGGGACTGTCGAAGTTGCCGGGTTGGGGAATCGTGACGTGGACGATGCTGTATGGCTGCTTCTGCCTCGTGGGATTCCCGATCATCTCCAGCGGCTTCTGGTCGAAAGATGCAATCATGGCCCAGGCGTTCATCGCGCACGGGCCGGGCTTCTTCGCGCTGGGGATCGTGCTGATTCTGACAGCCCTCTTGACGGCCTACTACACCTTCCGCGTGTGGTTCCGCCTGTGCATGGGGCCGGTGCAGTATGAGATGGGGGAGGAGACGCATGGAGAGGATGAGCGCGAGGATGACCATCGAGGCCATGCTTCACCGCGAGGGGTGGGGACTGTGAATCATGGACATCACGGTCACGGCGAGCCGCACGCTCCCCGCCTGGCCATCAATGGTGTGCTGCTCATCATCGCGATGGGCGCGATCGCATCCATCTTCCTGAAGGACTGGGCCGGGGAGATGGTGAACGGCTCCACCGCCGCGCTCCCCGAAGTGCACGGTGAAGCAGCGCACGCGACAGGATTCTGGTCCAACGCGCACACCTGGATGCCATGGCTGGCCAGCATCACCACCCTGGCCGGCATGGCGGTCGCCGCCTGGCTGCACTGGCTCAATCGTCCCGCCGCGGAGCGGATGCGCTCAGCCCTTCTCTCCAGGCGCGTGACGCGCTGGCTGCCCATCGCCATGGAAAACAAGTGGTACGTGGATGAGATCTATCACGGCCTCATTCGCCTGCCGCTCTGGATCGGCGCGCACCTGCTCAACCTGTTCGACAAGATCATCGTGGACATGCTCATCGTCGATGGGGTGGCCCGGCTGCCCCGCGCCCTTGGCCGCACGTTTCAGCCGCTCCAGAGCGGCGTGCTGCATGATTATGCAAAGACCATGGCCGGCGCTGCCGCCCTCGTGATCCTCTTCGTCTGGCTGATGAAGTCCGGCTGGCTCGATTTTCTGACCAACGCAACCGCAACTTCCTTCTGAATTCACCACGGAGGACACGGAGATCACGGAGGGAGAGAGAAAGGAAGAATGAATGAATGAATCGGAAGTGTACATCTGGAAATCGAGCGTGCTGCATTCCGTGACCTCATGTTCACCCAGCGCTCCCCTCGAAGAATCGGGTCGCGGCTAAACAAGTGATCTGGTATCTGACCTCTGACCTCTGCCCTCTGCCCTCTGACTTCTGATTTCTGACTTCTTCTCTTCTCCGTGTTCTCCGTGCCCTCCGTGGTGAACGACTGATCGAACATGTACTGGCTTCCCGGCCTCATCCTGATTCCTCTTGCAGCGCTGGTGGCGCTCATCGCCCTGCCCGCGCGCCTGGCCAAATGGGTCGCGCTCGGCGGAACGTTGGTAGCCTTCATCTGGAACATCTTCGCCGCCATGACCTTCGCGTGGTCGGGCGAAGGGTTTGATTCCAATCTCGAAGTCGCGCTTCCCTGGCTGGATGAGTATGGCATCTCGCTCAACATGGGCGCGGATTCGGTCTCCATGCTTCTGGTTCTGCTCACCACGCTGCTCATGCCGCTGTGCGTATGGGGGTCGTTCACGGCGATCGGCGAGCGCGTGAAGGAATACTACGGCTGGCTCCTCGGCATCGAGGCGGCGATGGTGGGCGTGTTCCTCGCACGCGACCTCATCTTCTTCTACATCTGCTTCGAGTTCACGCTCGTGCCGATGTATTTCCTGATCGCGCTCTATGGCGGAGGCAATCGCGCCGCAGCCGCGTTGAAGTTCTTCCTGTTCACATTCACCGGCTCGCTCATTACTCTGGCGGGGTTGCTCTACATCGCGTGGCAGTATTCATTGTGGAGCGGCGGGCGATGGACGTTCTCGATCCCCGAGCTCACCGAGTTCGCCGCCAACGGCCTGACGGCCTCGCAACAGGCGTGGGTGCTCCTGGCGCTCATGGCCGGCTTCGCTGTGAAGGTGCCGCTCTTTCCCGTGCACACCTGGCTGCCCCTGGCCCACACCGAGGCGCCCACCGCGGGCTCCGTCATCCTCGCGGCGGTGTTGCTCAAGCTCGGAACCTACGGCCTCTATCGCTTCGTCCTGCCGATGGTGCCGATCGCCGTCGTGGAATACGCGCCCCTCATCGCCATCCTGTCGATCATCGGCATCCTCTACGCCGCACTCATCTGCTGGGTGCAGAGCGATGTGAAGAAGCTGATCGCCTATTCCTCAGTCAGCCACCTTGGCTTCTGCGTGCTGGGCCTGTTCGCGCTCAACCCCTTGGGCGCGCAGGGGTCGGTGCTCTACATGCTCAACCACGGCCTCTCGACGGGCGCGCTCTTCTTCTGCGTCGGCATGATCTACGAGCGATTCCACACCCGCGAGATGGACCAGATGTCGGGCCTCGCGCGCGTTATGCCCGTGTGGGCCTTTTTCATGGTGTTCTTCACGCTGGCATCGGTCGGCCTGCCGGGGCTCAACGGGTTTGTCAGCGAGTTCCTCTGCCTGATCGGAACCTTTGTCTCGACTGGTGATCCGATCGGCAGCGAGGGCGCGCGGGCCTATCCGGGGGTGCTCGGGCCGTGGTACGCCGCGGTCGCGGGTGTGGGAATGATCTTCGCGGCCATGTATCTGCTCATCATGCTGGGCAAGGTGGTGTTCGGCCCGGTGAGACTGCCGGACGACGAGGGGCATGGTCATCGCGGCGTCCACGCGCCACCGGCCGACCTCTCCTTGCGCGAGATCGGCGTGCTGGCCCCCATCGCCGTTCTCTGCGTCGTCCTTGGCCTCTATCCCAAGCCGCTGACGGACGCGATGGAGAATTCGATCGAGACCGCTCTCGTTGCTTACCCCGACGCGGTGCGCGAGGCGCGCGTAGCGACGGACGACGAACCACGAACCACGAACCACGAACATGCCATCTCGGATTTGAAATCTGAAATTGCAGATCTGAGATTTGAGATTTCAGATTCCGGAGGATCACCATGACCGCGAAGTTGTGGTTCTTGATCCCGGAGTTCATCCTCTTCGGCGCGGCGGTGATCGTCAGCGTGCTGGGCCTCAGCCGCAGCCGGCTCCTGCGCGACCTTTCACCCTTCATCGCCATCGTGGCGCTGATCGCGGCCGCCATCGCCACGCCGCTGGTGTACAGCGATGAAGCCCGCCTCGCCGAAGCCCGCCTGCTGATGCCGCTCCTCGGCCAATACGTCAAGATCGTCGTGTGCGCTGTGGGGGCGCTGCTCGCGCTTCTGAGCATCGGCATGGTCGATCGCGGGCTCGAGGCCGCGTTCGCCTCCGGCCGGGCGCCCTTCGACCCCATTCGCGTCGCGCGCGGGGAATACTGGTCGTTCTTCCTTCTGAGTCTGATCGGCGTGATGCTGATCACATCAGCGAATGATCTGATCTGGCTCTTTCTGGCGCTCGAACTCACCTCACTGCCGACCTATGTCATGGTCGCAACCGCGCGCTCGCGGCGAAAGAGCAGCGAGGCGGCCATCAAGTATTTCTTCCTCGGCGCCATGGCCGCGGCGATGTTCCTCTTCGGGTTTGCCCTTATCTATGGCGCCACCGGAACCATCGTCCTCACCGAAGTCCGCAACGCCTTCGCATACCAGATCGTTTACAGCGACGGCGGCATCAGCGCCATCGGCATCATGGGCATCATCCTCGCGCTGCTCGGCATCTGCTTCAAGATCGCCGCCGCCCCCATGCACTTCTACGCCGCCGATGTGTATGAAGGCGCGCCCGGGCCCGTCACCGCCTTCCTCGCATTTTCGCCCAAGACCGCGGGCATGATCACATTCATCATGCTCCTGTCCACCGTGATCGTTCCCGAGCAGATCGGCCAGGCCGTTGTCTTTCCGCCCACGATCACAGCGGCCCTGTTCATGATCTCCGTCCTCACGATGACGCTGGGCAACGTGCTCGCCATGCTGCAGCGCTCGGTGAAGCGCATTCTGGCCTATTCATCGATCGCGCATTCCGGATACATGCTGATCGGCGTGATCGCGGGGCCGGGCGCGGGGTTCAATTCGGTCCTCTTCTACCTGCTTGCGTACGGCGTGATGAACACGGCCGCCTTCGCGGTGCTGGCCGCCCTTGAGCGCCAGGGCGAGGAGATGGATTCGCTGGACGACCTCGCCGGGTTGGGACGCAAGCATCCCGGCATGGCGGCGGTGATGGCGATCGCGGCCCTGTCGCTCCTCGGTTTTCCGCCGCTGCTGGGTTTCGTCGGCAAGTTCTACCTCTTCGCGGCCGGCATCGAGGCGGGGCAGGTGGCCCTGGTGGTGATCGCGTGCGTGAACTCCGCCATCAGCGCGTGGTATTACCTGAAGCTGGCGGGATTGCCGATTCTCGCAGCGCCCCCACCCGCGGCGGATTCCATCACGCGCGTGCCCAGTTACTGGCCGCGCTTCGCCGCCCTCCTCGCCGCCGCGGCGGTGGCAACGCTCTGGATCGTCGCTCAGCCGATCTCCAACCTCGCCGGTGAGACGATGGATGGGGAGATGTTGGGAACAGCCGACGTCCCGGAGCGCATGGGGCTTATTGCGGACTCTGGCGCCGTCCGCTGACGCGAACATCACGCGACGATACGCCCCCTCGCAACGATTTCCGCCGCCATTCATCGCGGGAGCAGTTCCGTCGTAGTGTCGCGCCTTCGTTTCGTCGCCAGTCCACGCACGTATTTCTGCGACGCTTTGGTGTCGTACTTCGCCGCATAGGCGCGATCGACGGCATCCTTCAGCCGCTCGCTGCGCGTACGGAAGGCGCGAACGGGGATCTCCCGGCCGTCAATCGAAATGGCGCCCCGCGGCTCGTTCAAAAAGGTGCGGAACCAGCCATTCTTTTTGAGCGTCCACGATCGGACGAAGAGGCGGCCTTCGACGACGACCGCCCATACCCCAATGAAGCGGTGATCGTTCACTCCGGCCCGGATGCCGAGGATCTTCGAGGTATCGATCGCCGCGAGAAGCTTGGCGGAGAATCGTTTGCGAACGGCCATAACGCCCTCACCCCAGCCCTCTCCCGGAGGGAGAGGGAGCCGGAAAGTCGGGGCGATAGGATTTGAACCTACGGCCTCCTGGTCCCAAACCAGGCGCTCTACCAAGCTGAGCTACGCCCCGCTCAATTCAGCCATTGTAGCAGTGCTACCGCGCCCGCACGCGCGTCAGCTCGATCGTGCGCGAGCGATGCCGCTTGCCCGCCATCCCGCCGCCGCCCAGCAGGCCGAGATCGAACAACACCGCCACAACCACCACGACGAGATACAGCCCGCTGACGGAGCCGTTCTCGTTCATCGCCCACGCATACGCCAGCGTGGTCAGCGGCAGAAAAACAAACCCCAGCACCGGCCAGAGCACCGTCTGATACGCGCTCTCGAGATAATCGCTCGCCAGCCAGACGATGATCAGCGCAATCCGCGGAAAGAAGATGGCGAGGCATCCCACAGCGCAGGGCATGGCGGCATTCTCCCGCGCCCCCTCATTTGAGGCAAGGGGCGAAAGTCCCTAGACTGCGGATCAAACGACCCCGGCGCTGCGAGGGCGCGGCGGCTTCACGGATCAAACCAAGGACTGAGGTTCATTCTGCATACTCTCGCCCAAGTTGATCTCAACGCCTATCTCCCCATCGCGGTCCTGATCGTGATGGCCATCATTTTCGCCATCGTCAACCTCGTCGCTTCGCACGTGATTGGGCCGAAGCGTGCGGGGGCGACCAAGGAGATGGCATACGAATCGGGCATGAACCCGCTCGGCACTGCCCGCAAGCGCTTCAACGTGCGCTTCTACATTCTCGCGATGACGTTCCTCGTCTTCGATGTCGAGATCATCTTCCTCTATCCCTGGGCCCGCACCTTTACCGAGCTGGAGCCTCAGGGCAGCGAAGCCACCTTGTTCCTTGGCCGCATCCTCTTCTTCATCGGCACATCCGTCATCGCCTACATCTATGCCTGGCGCAAGGGCGTCTTCCGCTGGGACTGAAACGCCAAAATCGAGAAACGCCGAAACGCCGAAATGAAAAAGCCGGAAGCGTGAGGCGCCTCCCGCTGCGGTTTTCGGCGTTTTGACGTTTCGGCGTTTAGTTTCGTTCCCCCAGCGTCACCTTGGTGTCGAACTGCTCGTCGCCGCGCTTGATGGTGAGCGTGACTTCATCGCCCGGGCTGGCGCTGCGCAGTCGCATCTGCAGCGCCATGATGTTCGTCAGCGGTTCGCCGTTCCACGCGACAATGATGTCCTCGACCTTGAGGCCGGCCTTCGCCGCGGGCGAGCTCTCCGACAGAATGGAGATTCGCACCCCCGGCTGCCCGCCGTCGGCGACAGGCCCGGGCACCACCCCCAGCGTGGCGCGCGGCCGGCGCGGCGGCCCGCCTGCGGCATCCTGCCGAACCACGCCGCTGAACGTCAACATCGCCGGCTCGCTCACGCGATCCCACGCGATCGCGTGCACCAGCTCGATCACCTTCGCCGCCCCGCGCGGATCGACCGAAGGCCCCACATCGCCCGGCCGGTGATACACAGCGTGCGTCCCCGTGAAGAAGAAGAGCACGGGAATCCCGCCGCCATAAAACTCCGCATGATCGGAAGGGCCTTGCCCGCTCGGATCGGCGTAGATCGTCAGCCCGCTTTCGAGCAGCCGCGGCTTGATGAGGTCGAGCAGCCCCGCCGCGCTTTCGACCCCGCCCACCATCAGGTTCCCGCCGCGCAGCCGTCCCACCATGTCGAGGTTGATCATGATGGAGATCCTGTCGGCGGGAAGAGTCGAGTTGCGCACATAGTGCTCTGAGCCGAGCAGACCCATCTCCTCCGCGGAGAATCCCATGAACAGAATGGATCGAAGGTCGGCATCATCCCCCGCCGCGGCGTATTGCTCCGTCAGGCGCTTCGCCAGCACCAGCATGGCCGACGTGCCCGAGGCGTTGTCGTCGGCCCCGGGGTTGACCGGGCCATCCTGAGCCCTGCCGCCATATCCCACGTGGTCATAGTGCGCCCCGATGATCACCCATTGGTCGGCCAGATCGCCCCGGCCGCGCAGCACTCCGCCCACGTTGTCCGTCGCCTGCGTCTCGTTGTTGCGCGGCAGGAACGGCTGGCGATAGGACACCCACTCACCGCCGGCCACTTCGACGTTGTCCTCGCGCTCCATTCCGTTGCTCGGCGCTCCGCCCTCTTCCATGGCGTCGCCATCCTGCGCCACCGCCGGTTCGCCCGCATCGGCGGCAACATCGCCGGGAAACGCCGGCTCCAGCGCGTACTCGCGAAACCAGAATTCGATGTAGTCCGCGGCGTAGCGGTTGCCCGCCAGCCCCGGCCGCCTTCCCTCGAAGAACGGATTGCTCAGCGTCAACACGTGCTGGTACCACAGCGTCGCATCCGGGCCGAGCGTCGCGAGCAGTTGCGGAAGATTGATCTCTTCTGCCGCAAGATCCGCGCCGGGATCATCCGTCACCGTGTTCTGAAACGCGTGCGGGCTGAGCTGGCCGACGATGATTCGCTCGCTCTCCGCCTGCGCATCCTGCGGCGCGAACGCTGCAACGGCCGCGGAGGAGCCCAGCGCGAGGCAGGCGAGGAGGAGGCTGAAAAGCAGTCGCGTTCGCAGGGCGTATGACATCCTGACATCTCCATCAATGATTGGCGGACCGCTGGATCATACACGCCCGCGACGGACGGGCTGCAGGTGGTTCGCGCCGGCAGCGCATGCTTGAAGGCGCGGCCACACCTCCTACCATTCCGCCCGGCGCGAACGGAACCCGCCCGGTGCCCGAAAGGATTGCGGATTTCAGCATGAAACAAGCAGCCATCACGATGGATCGACACAGTCAACAGCAGCCGGCCAAATCGCCATCGCCCCGGAAGGATGACGACCTCCCGGATGCGACATTCGCGCCGACCGATGCCTTCGTTCCCCGCCACATCGGGCCGGATGAGCGCGATGAGCGCGGGATGCTCGACCTGCTCGGCTGCGCAACGCTGAATGAGTTGCTTGATCAGACGATTCCTTCATCGATCCGATTGAAGACGCCGCTGCGCCTGGATGAACCGCGCGGCGAATTCGAGACGCTCAAGGAGCTGCGCACGATCGCCGCGCAGAACCAGGTCTTCCGCTCCTTCATCGGCATGGGGTACTACGGCACGATCACGCCGCCCGTGATCCAGCGCAACGTGCTCGAGAATCCGGGCTGGTACACGCAGTACACGCCCTACCAGGCGGAGATCGCGCAGGGCCGGCTCGAGGCGCTCCTCAACTTTCAAACCATGGTGGCGGACTTGACGGGTCTGCCGGTCGCGAACGCATCGCTCCTCGATGAAGCGACCGCGGCGGCCGAAGCCATGACGATGTGCGTGCGCGCGTGGGCGGAACTGCCGGTGGGGGTCTCGGTGGGGCGGGTCTCCGACCCGCCGGGGTCTGGGCGGCTCTCCGAGCCGCACTCCATACCGGGCGCTCCGGCTCAGAGAGCCGGAGAAACCAGTCACGGCTCGGAGAGCCGTGCCACCATGCCGGTGTTCTTCGTCTCTCAGGATTGTCATCCCCAGACGATCAGCGTGGTGAAGACGCGCGCGAAGTCGATGGGGATCGAGATTGTCGTCGGGAGCGAGCGCGACTTGAAAGAGTCGAGCGCGAAAGCCCACGGATCTGAATCCGTGGGCTTTGGAAATCGACTTGCTGGTGTACTTCTTCAGTACCCGACCACGGATGGTCGCATCATCGACTATTCCGACATCGTGAAGCTGGCGCACGATGCAGGCGCCCTGGTTGTGGTCGCGACCGATCTGCTCGCGCTGACATTGATCAAACCGCCGGGCGAATGGGGGGTGGATATTGCGGTGGGATCTTCCCAGCGCTTCGGCGTGCTCATGGGCTTCGGTGGGCCGCACGCGGCCTTCATGGCCACGCGCGACCAGTTCGTGCGCAAGATGCCGGGTCGGCTGATCGGCATCTCGAAGGATACGTTGGGGAACCCAGCGCTGCGCATGGCGATCCAGACCCGCGAGCAGCACATCCGCCGCGAACGCGCGACCAGCAACATCTGCACCGCGCAGGTTCTCCTCGCGGTCATGGCATCGATGTACGCCGTCTATCACGGGCCGGAGGGACTCAGGAAGATCGCCCGGCGGGTGCATGGGTTGACGAAGGTGTTGGATCACTGTCTTAGTGATCTCCATCATGTCGTTGCCAATGATCGCTACTTTGACACCCTCCGCATCAGACTCAACAAGACAACGAATCTGCAATACGTACTCGAATGCGCGGAAGAACGGCGCATCAACTTTCGGCGCTTCGATGATGACACTATTGGAGTTTCTCTTGATGAGACCACAACTCCTGATGATGTGATCAGAATCATCGAGTGTCTTGTTCCGAAGAAATTTCCCATGATTGACTGGGTCGTAATGCTGGAGGACTCCGCAAGGACTGTACGAGAGGTTGTCGGACCTTTCGCGCGCACGACTTCCTTCCTCCAACACTCCGTCTTCAACACGCACCATTCCGAGACGGAGATGCTGCGCTACATCCGCAAACTGGAGAAGCGCGATCTGTCGCTGGGGGAATCGATGATCCCGCTCGGTTCGTGCACCATGAAGCTCAACGCCACCAGCGAGATGCTGCCGGTGACGTGGGCGGAGTTTGCGCATCTGCACCCTTTCGCGCCTCCGCAACAGACGCAGGGGTATCAGAAACTCTTCGCACAACTTGAAAGATGGCTGGCGGAGATCACGGGTTTCGCGGCGGTCTCGCTGCAGCCGAATGCCGGCTCGCAGGGGGAATATGCCGGGCTGCTGGCGATCCGGGCGTTTCATGAGGCGCAGGTGGGACGGGTCTCTGAGGTGGGACGGGTCTCTGAGGTGGGACGGGTCTCTGAGGTGGGACGGGTCTCTGACCCGTCAGGGTCTCGGCGGCTCTCCGAGCCGCCGGCGGCTCCGGCTCAGAGAGCCGGAGAAACCAGCCACGGCTCGGAGAGCCGTGCCACTACCAGAGATGTCTGCCTCATTCCCACCTCCGCGCATGGGACCAACCCGGCCAGCGCGATCGTCGCGGGCATGCGCGTCGTCGCGGTCGAATGCGAAGACAACGGCAACATCGATGTCGAAGACCTCAGGAAGAAGGCGAGCGCGCACGCGGACTCCCTCGCCGCGATCATGATCACCTACCCTTCGACGCATGGTGTGTTCGAGGAATCGATTCGCGAGATCTGCGACATCGTCCACCAGCACGGCGGGCTGGTCTACATGGACGGCGCCAACATGAACGCGCAGGTGGGATTGACGCGGCCAGCCGACATGGGCGCGGATGTCTGCCACCTCAACCTGCACAAGACCTTCTGCATTCCGCACGGCGGCGGCGGGCCGGGCATGGGCCCGATCGGCGTGACGGAGGCGCTGAAACCATATCTGCCTTCCCACCCATTAGCCCCCGGCTCAGCCGGGGGGTGGAACCGAGGCGGGCACCCGTTGCAGTCCGACCCCCGGGCGGAGCCCGGGGCTAATGTCGTCGGTCCCGTCTCCGCGGCGCCATATGGCTCCGCTTCCATCCTCCCCATTTCGTGGATGTACATCCGCATGATGGGTGAAGAGGGGTTGCGCCGCGCGACCGAGATCGCGATCCTCAACGCCAACTACATGGCGAAGCGCCTCGAAGGGCACTACCCCGTGCTCTATCGCGGCACGCACGGCCGGTGCGCCCACGAGTTCATCATCGATTGTCGCGCTTTCGAAAAATCCGCGTCCATCAAGGTCGATGACATCGCCAAGCGTCTGATGGATTACGGATTCCATGCGCCGACGATGTCCTTCCCGGTGCCGGGAACGCTCATGATCGAGCCGACGGAGAGCGAATCGAAGGCGGAGCTCGATCGCTTCTGCGATGCGCTCATCGCAATCCGCGAGGAAATCCGCGAGATCGAGCGCGGCGAAGCCGACCGCACGGACAACGTGCTCAAAGGCGCTCCGCACACGATTCCCGCTCTCGCCCGCGATGACTGGAGCCATCCCTATTCGCGCGAGAAGGCGGCCTTCCCGCTCCCCTGGCTGCGCGATCACAAGTTCTGGCCGCACGTCGGGCGCATCGACAACCCTTACGGCGATCGCAACCTCATCTGCACCTGCCCGATGGTGGGGGAACTGGGGGAGTGAGGATTCAACCAGTTCCCGCAGCGCCTTCATCGTCCGCTCGTCAATGCGATTTCCGGCATAACGACGCTGAATGCAACGGGTTCGAGCGTCTCACACGTGACGTGAAGCAGCGGAAACTCGAACGCGGAGTCGGTGATCATCTGCTCGGCAAGAGCCGAGGTCCAAACCACTTCCGGCGGCTGAGCAGCCGTCATCGGTGGCCGTGGTTCAATTCCATGAAAGTCGAAGGTAAGTTGCATCAGCGCGCGTTCAGTGGGCTCCTGGAGAACAATGACTTCCCATCCCCGCTGCCGGAACACAAAACCATTCGATGGCGTCGGAAAGAGAAAGGGCGATTGAATTCCGAGGGCCGCTGACTGGAGCCGTACATGCCGAATTGCAACTCGGACAGGAGCGCCAGCCCGGCGCAGCCGTAAAGACTCAACCGTCAAGCGCCCCGTGCGTGCGTCCAGGGGGACGGCGACCGCTGAATCAATTTCGATGTCCTTCAGATGAGCGTCACCATCGATCACTGCGATCCCGAAGACGGCCTCGCCGCCGATCCTCACATTCTCGATTTCAGCGTTACATTCGCCTTCCAGAACCAGCGCGCGATGGTTGCCAAATAGTTCCAGATTCTTACACTGCATGGAGGAGTTTTGGATCGACAGTGCGGCGGTCGTGCAGTTCGGGCTCGCAGTTGCGCTCCACTGTGAAAGGGCGCTATCGCCCAAGAGTACGTTCGACGAGTCACTGATCGAGGCGCCCTGGTCCATACCACTGATGAGAGCGTCTGTGAACGAAAGGTTTGTGCACTTCGACACAACCAGCCCGGCGGGGCCACCTAAATCGCGATCATAGATGGGCAACCCGCGCCACAGCCCAGCCCCTTGGAAGGAGTCGCCGATCGAGTTCAATCCCTCGGTATTCCTGATTATCACTGCGCCTTCGATGCCGCCATAGAACACATTGCTTCGAAGTGTCACAGAATCACAATCGAGAATCTCACATGCACGCCACCCCCCCGCGAACTCATTGTCGATCAATTCCAGAGTTTGGCACTCTCGCAAACGAACACCAGCGGATACGCGATTACTTTTCATTGACACGTTGGCCGAGGCCCAAACGACGACCTCACATGCCGAGTGGTTAGCTGCAACCACTGTTCCATCGCTTCGCCCTACAACTATGCCGGATTCCAGATTCTTCACGCCTTCTGCAATGTGTGCCAGGATCTGGTTCCCCGAAATCGTGGAGCCGGGACTGCCAAAGCAATCGATCCCGGTGCCAGTTATGGTGCGCAATCGAGGGACAAGCAGTCCGGCATCTGTCCTTGTTGCGGCCTCAACGTTTGGATCCTCAATCGGCACCGCAATGATGTTATCAGCGACCACGGCTCCGGGGCAGTCACCGACGCGGACTCCGCTGCCCATGCAGGAGATCCAGTTGTGACGGATGACATTTCCAGAGCCGCCGCCCCCAACAAAAATCGCCTCGCCTCCGCTGATGACGATACAACCCTCCAGGGCGCAGTTCGTGACGCGAAACATGCGCACCGGCAAGCTTGGCCCTTCGATCGTGAGGTTGAACACGCTTGCCCCGTCGGCAGCAAACGAAACCGTCGTCGCGTTGCTTCGAATGGTAACCGTTCCCGGTACGAGAGCATGGATCACGACTGCCTTGATCAACGCAACGCTCTCCTCGTACGTGCCGGGATCGATTTGAATGACATCCCCGTCCTTCACTTCCTTGTCATTGACGGCCTGCATGACGCTGCCGAAACACTGTTTCCCGTTGTCGTCGCGGTTGCGAGTCTTGCTGACAGTCCAGACTTCAGCCCCCGCCGCAGGCTGCACATATGTCTCGAGGAGCGGCCGCATCGCAGTTCGATCCTCTACGTGCGCTGTGAACTCATACTCCAGCATTTCCTGGATCCCTGTTGCAGCGATCTTGCCGTCCAAGAGTTCTCGCCTTCGCCAACCCGTGTTGGCGAAAACCATCACAGCCGCCTTATACTGCCCACCGAAGCCGAAGCCGCCAATCGTGGTTTCCCACTTGGTTGCTGCATCAGCGGTGAGATACTTGTCGACCAGTAAGACACGATCGCCGTCGAACTCCTCGCCATACACAGTGACGTGAAGCGTTGGGATGCTCGCATCCGCGAAATCGGGAAGTCGAATTGCCGGGATGCGAATGTGGAGCGTGCCCTGGTCAATCGGATTCACAATCCGAATTGCATTGGATGACAACTCCCGCAGCGCCTGTCCGAGTTCAAACGGCAGATCGGGCGTGGTCCCGGCGACGTTGACGACGCTCCAGGGCTTTTGCGGGGGGAACAGCGAAGGATCGCCATATTGCCAGAGTCCGGGACGTTCCGGGTCACCCGAGGTTTCGGTCGCAAAATCGCCCGAATAGAGAATCGCGCGGGCGAACTCTGCGTATGCCTTGGAAAGAGCGCTCTGGTCCTTCTCACCTCGGTTCAACACGGAATCGAGCACATCGGTGAAATAAACTTGATTGGTCCCCAGCCCATAGGCGATGGGGAGCGACGACGTACCCTCGCCTTCGTGAACATCATTTGCAGACTCAGCTATCGTCGCGAGAACATCGTGCATAATGGAATATTGCCCCCACTCGTAATCCGTGTCGCGCTCATGCAGATAGATCCAGAAAGGAGCGGCGTCGTAGCGCAGATCTTCGAGGCGCGCCGTCGGGGCTACCCACGACCGCGGCAGTTGTTCCCGATACACATGCCAGGCGAACCAATCAGCGCCCCCCTCCACCAAGGAGTCATTTGCCGGATCGATCCAGGTCGCGAATGTCATGGCATGAGCCATCAGGACATGCATCCATTCGTGTGCGATCGTGGCTTCCAATCGGCTGACCTCGGTGTCCGGTGGTTGAGATGTCAAGTCATTGCGAAGGGCGATGAGTGGGCCGATTGCGAACCCCGCCAGTCCGGGTCCGAGGTCTCTTCGAATTGTCACGGTGACGGGGTGTGTGGGTTGGGGCAGGTCGAGCTCCAGCCCAGCATCGCGGGCACCTTCAAACGCCACCTTCAGCCGCCTGAGGTAGTCCTCCGAACCGCCGGCCGGCGGATCAATCACATGAATGCACATCCAAGGCTTGCCTCGGGAATCATGCAGCACGGAATCGGCAATGCCGCGTGCGACGACAACCTGCAATTGCGCGCGATAATCGGCATCACCAGGTGCTTCGTAGATGACGGCCGAACTCGACCAAGTGGAACTCAACTGTTCGCCAGCGTCGCTGTCGCTCGCGCTGGTCCTGTGCAGGCATTGAAGCGTCCAAGAAGCCTCCGAAGCGGCTTCGCGGCGCTGGTAGGGGGCGGAGCGTGCGTCTGCGGTCTCGTATGCTCGTGCGGCATTCGTTTGATGAAGCAGATATGGCGTACATCCCGTCGGAAGCTGCTCCGGAGGGATCGTCACTTCAATCCGAGCGTTTCGAAGCCGCGCACCGCCGCGGATGAGGACGGAAAAGGCATCCCCGATCAAGTGCATACGCTCCGAGTAATCTCCGAGCAGATCCGGATCGATCAGCGCGGGAGATATGGCGAGCACGACATCCTCGTTCACATCACCTGGGTCAAGGACGAGACTCACAGGGCCTTGGACGACCGAACCGCCTTCGGGACCGACCGTGGCTGTCTTTGCATTCGCCCCGAGGGGGGGCAGAGGGAGGGTGATGGCTGCGATCGGTCGCCGAATATCATCGGCGGTAAAGGGCGGTGATTTGTTGACCGTGGGACTCTCACCTTGGCTTGAATCTGTGCGATCCGAACTGACTTGTCTCGAAGCCTCGGTCTCCCCCTTGTCACAGGCAGCAAGGGCAAAGAGGATCAGAACGGCCCAGAACAGCCGGCGTAATGTTGCGCGCATCAGCACGTGTGATCCTCCCTCAGTAATCACGACCGGCGGGTGAACGCGCCCGAGCTTACTGATACTCTTGTGCTATGTCAAAGAAGGCCATCAGGCATAACTTCCAGTAATCTTTCGTTGTCGGGGCCAAGACATGTCCAAACCGCTCACCATCGCTTTGATCGGCTCCGGGTTCATGGGCCGGGCTCATTCGAACGGATGGCTCGGGGCGAGCCGCTTTTTCGATCTGCCGCGCCAGGTTCACCTGCACACGGTGTGCGCGCTCGACATTGCTCAGAAATCCCAGTTCGCGAAGAAGTGGGGCTGGAGTCACGCGACGACGAATTTCAAGGAAGTCGTCAGCAATCCCGAGATCGACCTCATCGACATCGGCACGCCCAACGATGTGCATTGCGAGCAGGCGATCGCGGCCCTCGAAGCGGGCAAGCACGTCGCGTGCGAGAAGCCGCTGGCGGGCACGCTGGATGATGCGCGGGCGATGCGCGATGCGGCCCTGCGGGCTCGCAGGAAGAGCGCGCAGACCTTCGTCTGGTTCAACTATCGAAGATGTCCCGCGGTCGCCTTCGCGCATCAACTCGTGAAGGAAGGCCGGCTGGGGCGAATCTATCACGTGCGCGCCCAGTATCTCCAGGACTGGGGCGGGCCGCAGACCCCGCTCCTCTGGCGCTTCCAGTCCAAGGTGGCCGGGTCGGGCGCGCACGGCGACCTCAACGCCCACATCATCGACATGGCCCGCTTCATCACGGGCGATGAAGTCGTCGAGATCACCGGCGCGATCGAAGAGACCTTCATCAAGATGCGCGACATCGTTGCGGACAGCGGCGGCGAGATTTCGGGCAAAGGCGCGAAGAGGTCAGCGAAGCCGAAGCAGGGGAGGAGCGATGTGGATGACGCGGTTCTGTTTCTCGCGCGCTTCAAGGAAGGCGCTGCCGGGTCGTTCGAAGCCACTCGCCTTGCCACGGGCAACCAGAACCGCAACACCATCGAAGTGAACGGCGAGAAGGGGTCCATCAAGTTCGATTTCGAGCGCATGAACGAGCTGCAATGGTGGGACAATACGCTCGAATCCAAACTCCGGGGGTGGAGCAGGATCATGTGCACCAACGGCGGCGATCATCCGTACGCGAGCGCCTACTGGCCGCCGGCGCACCTGATCGGCTACGAGCACTGCTTCATCTCGCAGGCGGCGGACATTGTGAACGCGATTGCAGGGGGAGATCCGGTCGTGCCGCTGCCGGACTTCGAAGATGCGTTCCAGACGCAGCGCGTGCTGCACGCGGCGATCCTCTCCGCGCGCGAGCGCCGGCCGGTGCGGATGAGTGAGGTGAAATGAGTAAACACCAAAACGCCGAAACGCCGAAATGCCGAAATGTCAGAATGCCGAACGGTGAGAGAGGAGTGATGTGTGATGCCGGAACAGACAGCCATTGGTCGAGTTGGTGTCATGCTGCTCAGTGCCGCGATCTTCGGCTTCTTCGGGTTCATGATGAGCTGGCCTGAGCTCGATGTGCAGACAGGGAAGCTGATTCCGCTGGTCGTCACTCTGAAATGGACGTTGCGCATCACCGCGATCGCGTTTCTCATCTGCGCGCTGGTGTCGATGCCGCTGCCCGATGTCGGCGGGCTGGTGTATGCAGCCGTCGGCATGGCGTGCGCCGCGGCGCTGGCGGTGTTAGGAGTTTGGGATTTGACGTCGCACTGGTACAGCGGGATTCACCCGTTCCTGCTCTTCGTGTTCGCGGCGTGGAACGGCGTCACATCATGGGCCACCTATCACAACACGCGTGCCGCGATGGTTCTGCGGAAGTCGGAAGCAGTGGCATAGGCGTCTCGCCTGTGATCGCTGAGGATGGCTCGACGCCATCCTCAGCGATGCGATATACATATACACCCACCCATCTACGGCTTGACTGTTGAGGTCATGCCGCCGATCACAGCCGAGACGGGCTGTGCCACTTCCAATAGAATGACGCCGTTCCTTTGAGCAGACTCTTGCATGGACTACTTCCACTATCGCGATGATGGAATCCTCTGGTGCGAGGATGTGCCGCTGCCGGCCCTGGCCGAGGCCGCGGGCACGCCGACATTTGTGTATTCCAAGCGCACGCTCGTCGAGCATTACGATCGGTTGAAATCCGCCTTCGCGCCGCTCAAGCCCCTCATCTGCTATTCGATCAAGAGCTGCCCGAATCTGTCGATCTGCCGCACGCTCGGCGAGCGCGGCGCCGGGATGGATGTGGTGAGCGGTGGGGAACTGTTCCGGGCGCTCGAAGCGGGAGTGCCCGCCTCCATGTGCGTTTATGCGGGGGTGGGCAAGACCCGGGGCGAGATCCGCGAGGCCATCGAGGCCGGCATCGGCTGGTTCAACGTCGAAAGCGAGCAGGAGTTCGAGGCCATCGGCGCCGCGGCGCGCGAAATGCGCACGACCTGCCGCGCTGCCCTCCGCATCAATCCCGATGTCGATCCCCGCACGCACACATACACCTCGACCGGCAAGAAGGAAACGAAGTTCGGCGTCGATCTGGAGCGAGCCCGCACGTTTTTCGAGCGCTACGGCCGCGATCCCCACTGCCGGCTGGCGGCGCTCCACCTGCACATCGGCTCGCCGGTCTATACGATCGAGCCCTATGTCTCCGCGATCCGCAAGGCGATGGCGCTGATGGATGATCTCGCAGCCCGCGGATTTCAGATCGAGATGCTCGACCTGGGCGGCGGGTTCGGCGCGGATTACGAATCGGCCCAGTCGCCTCTTGCGGCGGATTACGCGGCCCAGATCGTGCCCCTCCTCAGCGAGCGCGTGCGACAGGGCTTGCAGATCGTGCTGGAGCCCGGCCGCACCATCGCCGCCAACGCGGGCATTCTTCTCTTGCGCGTGCTGTACGTGAAGGAGGGCGGGAGCAAGACTTTCATCATCTGCGATGCGGGGATGAACGCGCTCTTGCGTCCATCGCACTACGGCGCCTTTCACTTCATGTGGCCGGTGGAGCCCGGAACCGGCTTCGTGCCGGCGCGGCGGGCTCGCGCGCTCGACATGCCGGGGCTCGTGCGCGTGGATGTGGTGGGGCCGATCTGCGAATCCGGCGATTTCCTCGCACAGGATCGCATGCTGCCGCCCATGCAGCGCGGGCAACTGCTCGCGGTCTTCACGACCGGGGCGTATGGCATGTCGATGGCGAACCACTACAACGCCATGCCCCTGCCCGCCGAGGTGATGGTCGATGGGGCGGAGGCGACGATCATTCGCGGTCGCGAAGAGTACGAAGATCTCGTTCGTCGAGAGCGCGATCCGGCTCGACTGCCGCTGCGCATCGAGGAGCGGGTCTCATGATCCGCCGCGAGGACGATGGCGCATGGATCACACTGCGCGAAACCATCGCATCCCACCACGAGGATGTGTTCGAGTGCTTCACGACAGCCTCGGGCCTGACGCGCTGGTTTCCCGTCGCGGCGGAGATCGACCTGCGCCAGGGCGGCGAGATCGTGCTCGGCTGGGATGCGGATTTCGAGAAGAAGACGACGATCGCGATCCTCGATTACGACCCCGGCGGGCGCATCGTGTGGGACTGGTACGGCTCGTCGCAGGACATGGATCTGCACGCGCCAGTCTATTGGGAGGTGACGCCGGCCCGGGAGGAGGGCGCGAAGGTGATCATGCGGCAGGGGCCGTTCCGGATCGAGACCGAGTCACTCCTCGCCATGGCGGAGGAGGCGGAAAGCTGGCGCTGGTATCTCTGCAACCTGCGCAGCGTGCTGGAGTCCCGGCACGACATGCGCCGCGTCCGCCCGCTGTGATGGGCGGATCGCGATGGGTGGCACGGCCGACGCTGCTCGGAGCGTCGCCCGTGCGAACGTCAATGGCGACCCGGCACGGGCGAGCCGCAGCGGCTCGACCGTGCCACCCGGAGCATCGGCAATTCACGCGGCGAAGCGGGTGACTTCACGCTCGATGCGATGGCGCAATCGGTCGGCCGCGGTTTCGAGATCGAACCTTGATTGAAGGTTCATCCAGAACTCTGGCGTGGTCGAGAAGAAGCGGCTCAACCTCAGCGCGGTGTCGGCAAAACGTAAATGCGATCCCTTCGATCGGACTTCTTCAAATCCCAGTTGCTTGAGTACCCGCATCAGGTCCCTTGGCTTGATGACTGGGGTGGCGCTCACGCAATCACCTGAAGATCCCTGACCCCGACAAACGCCGATTCGCGGGAAGGTTGCTCATCCTCAAGGCATAGTGCCGCCGCCTCCGCGATATTCTCCATCGCCTCGGCGATGGTGCGGCCCGACGACCGGCAGCCGGTCAATGTCGGCACGGACACAATGAAGACGCCATCCTCATCCTGTTCGATGAGCACTGGAAGGTGGTAGGTTCGTTTGCCGTTGGGTGAACTCATGGAGATATCATACGATCATGCGCCAACCGGAGAATGCCATGCCCGTCATGAATGAATTGTCCAGTGCGGATCTTCTCGCCAACCGCAACCGCGCCATCCTCGATCAACTGAAGGCCACCGGTCAACTCAAGGTCCTTCAGATCCTCGACAGCCCTATGGATGCCGTGGTCGCCGTCGAAGGGTTCGGCGAGGTCGCCTGCTTCTGCTCCAACAACTACCTCGGTCTGTCCAATCATCCCGAGGTCGTCGCGGCCGGGATCGAAGCGATCAAAACATACGGCGCGGGCACCGCCTCCGTGCGCTTCATTTGCGGCACGTTCGCGCCGCACCTTTCCCTCGAGCGGCGCATTGCGGAATTCCTCGGCGTCGAAGCGGCCTACACCTTCGTCTCCTGCTGGACCGCGACCGAAGCCCTCTTCCCCACGCTGGCGGAAGCGGGCGACATGATCATTTCCGACGAGCTCAACCACGCCTGCATCATCGATGCCATCCGGCTCACCAGCGTGATCAAGAAGGGCGTGAACAAGGTGGTGTACAAGCACAGCGACATGGATTCGCTGCGCGAAGTGCTCGAAAGCGCCCGCATCAATCCCGAAGTGACTGGCGCTATCTTCGTCGTCACTGATGGCGTCTTTTCGATGGAAGGCGACCTGGCGCGCCTGCCGGAGATCCGCGCCTTGTGCGACGAGTTCGGGGCCATCCTCGTCGTGGATGATTCCCACGGCACGGGCGTGATGGGCAGGACCGGCCGGGGCACGCACGAGCACTTCGGCCTGCGCGGCGACCAGATTGACATCTATACCGGCACGCTCGGCAAGGCCCTGGGCGGTGGAGCGGGAGGGTACATCGCCGGCCCAAGGCACGTGATCGACATGCTGATTCAGCGCGGCCGGCCCACGCTCTTCTCCAACGCTCTCCCCGTCACGATTGCGTGCAGCGCCGAGAAAGCGATTGACGTTCTCGATCGCGAGCCGCAGCGCGTGCAGAAGCTGCGCGACAATGTGGCGTACGCGCGGCGAGGCATTCGCGAGGCGGGCTTCGAGGTGCTCGAAAGCCCCACGGCCATCTGCCCCATCATCGTGCACGACACCGCGAAGGCCATCGCCATGAGCAAGCGATTGCTCGAGCTCGGCTGCTACGTGATCGGCTTCGGCTATCCGGTGGTTCCGGAAGGCCACGCGCGATTGCGCGTCCAGATTTCCGCGGCCCACGAGAGAGCGCATCTCGATGCGCTGATCAGGGCGCTGCGGCAGCTCAAGAGCCAATTCTGAAAGGTTGAGTTGTGTGGGTGCCATGGGGGTCGCCGCGGCGACCCGCGCTTGCCCGTGGACCGGGTTATGTCGTGGGTGTTCGCGCTCGGGCACATCGGATTGGCCCATGGCGCCCGCGCTGCATCCGCTGACCCGACCACAGGTTGCAGCCGGGCGCCGGCCGCGCTCCCTGGGCCGAAAACCCTTGAAAAACCGGCAAAAAACCGCTGAGAGCCAGCTTCGCGGCTCTATACAAGGGATTTCCTGACGGTATACTCCGCCCTGGGCCGATAAAACCTCGCCGGCCCGCAGCAAAATCGTCGCTGCGGCCGTCCAACCTCCAGAGTGACCATGCAAAAGAGAAAAGGGTGAAACGATGGCCAGAAACAACGGCATGAACACAACCACCAAGGCAAATTCAACCACCGAAACCAAGCCGCGCACCAAGTCGCAGATCTTCGCGGACATCTCCAACGACACAGGCCTTTCCAAGAAGGAAGTCGCCAGCGTCTTCGACTCGATGACCAACCTCATCAAGCGCGACCTCAAGAGGGGCCCCGGCATCTTCACCGTCCCCGGACTGATGAAGATTCAACGGATCCAGAAGCCCAAACGCCCCGCGCGCAAGGGCATCAATCCCTTCACCGGCCAGGAGCAGATGTTCAAGGCCAAGCCCGCGCACAACGTCGTCAAGGTGCGTCCGCTCAAGAATCTGAAGTCAATGGTGTGAGCGGAAGGCGCAAAGGCGCCAGGCACGAAGGCACACGAAATCAAAGCCCACGGCATGCACCCCGTGGGCTTTGTCGTTGGATTTGCACAATCACCGTAGAGCAGCGACGATGAAGCCGATGTCGAAGCGGACCAGACGAACCCACCTCCCCGACCCGCGCGTCTCCCCCCGCTTCGCGTCCATCGCCACCTTCTGCCGCTTCCCGCGCCTGGAGGATGTCCCGAAGGAAAGCCGCCCCGTCGATTGGGCAATCTATGGCGTGCCCTTCGATGGCGGCGTCACCTTCCGCCCCGGCGCCCGCTTCGGCCCGCGCGCTGTGCGCGATGCTTCGCAGTACATGAAGCCCTACAACCTCGCCCTTGATGTCAACATCGCCGAGGTGCTTTCGCTCGCCGATGCCGGCGATGCCCCGGTGCGCCCGTATTCGACGAAGGAAACGATGGATTCTGTCATTGAGTTTGCGGGCACGATCGGCGAAGCGAAGCACACCAGGCTCCTCGCCGTCGGCGGCGATCACACCACCGCCTACGCCAACATCCGCGCCACGTGGGAGAGGCGGAACAAGCCGAAGGGCGGCCTCGCCCTCATTCACTTCGACGCCCATCTCGATACTGTGGATCAGGTCTGGGGCGAGAAGTGGACCCACGCCTCCGTCTTCCGCCGCGCCATCGAAGATGGCCTGATCGATCCGAAGCGGATGCTGTCGATCGGCGTGCGCGGCCCGCTCAATTCGAAATCCGATCTCGATTTCGCGCGCGATCATGGCGTGCAGATCATCACCTTCGATGACTGGAAGTGGGGGGATGGTGAGAAGCGCAGCGCCGCCTTCGTGAAGAAGCTGGCCGACGCCGAGACCTATCTCACCTTCGACATCGACTGCATCGATCCCGCCTTCGCGCCCGGAACCGGCACACCCTGCGCCGGCGGATTCACCTCGGCGGAGGCCCTGCACCTGCTGCGGAGGATGGCGGGCGCGAACGTGGCGGGCGCGGATGTGGTCGAGGTCCTGCCCGATCGCGATGTCGCGGGAATCACAGCGCTCCTCGCCTCTCACATCCTGATCGAAATCCTGGCGCTCGCAGCTCGACCCTGAAAACCGTACCCGGTACGGTTTTCATCTCTGCTCCAAATGAAAAACCGTCGCATGCGCGACGGTTTGTTGAGGGAACTCAATGGTGACAATCAGTCGCGGCGGCGACGCCGACCTGCGAGACCAGCCAGCCCCAGCAGCGCCAAGGCGCCCGGAGTCGGAGCGATTGTCCCGTCGATACGCAGTGCGGTCACGCCGGCGTTGAAGAGGGCGCCATCGCTCTCTCGGCGCGAGAACGAGCCGGGACCACTGGCGCCGGGGAAGATTGCCGACCAGTGATCAGGATCGTTTGCATCATCCCAACGCATGAAGTAATTCCCTTGCGGCAGAATGATGTTGAACGCAACGTCAACCCAGTTCGACGTCCCGTCATTCGGCAACAACTGGTACTGGGCGCTGGCGATCGGATTCCCCTCATCAGGCACTCCGCCGTTCGAAGGCAGGATGGTGCCGCGCATGCCGAGACCCAGCGGATCCTGAACTTCCCAGCCATCGACCCCGATGGTCGTCACCGACCATCCGGCGGCGTCCGTCACGGTGAATGGCTGGAAAACCGTCCATCCTCCCGCGATGTTGTTGCCGGAAACAGTGCGGCCGGAGTTGTATGGACCGGGCGAACCGTAATCGAGCAGGAATCCCGCCTGGGCGCTTCCGGCGATCGCCAACGCGGCAACCGCCCCCAAAAATACTCTCTTCATCTCATCCTCCTTTTTTGGGAACTCTCTCCGATCTCTCCGGCCGTCGGTGTTCCGACTGCCACTCTTCTCATTATCACCAGCGGGCCGAGGATAATGCAAGTGGCAACGATAAAAAAATCAGGGAAACCCTGCGAACCGTACCTCGTCCCAAGTCCCTGCCGTTTGGTGGTTTAGGCGAGGCTGAGACCCGCGCTGGTCTGCGGCTGCGGGTGAAAATCCGCGGTCATGCCACCTTGATTCGCTGCGCCTGCCGGCGCAGTGCCAGGATCAATTCCACCTTGCCGGTGGCCTCCTCCAGCCGCTGTGCGATCTGCACGGCCGAAAGACCTTCCTCAGCCAGCCCCACGATTTCCGCCGCCAGCGATTCCACCGAGCGCGACTCGATTGATGGTTCCCGCGCCTGGGCTTCGACCGCGGCATGATCCACAATGCACGCCGGCGATGGCGGCTCACTCGCTGCTATCGCCGGCAATCCGTTGGCCGCGGGAGCGGGTGAGGCAGGGACCACAACCCGCTCCAGCGCATGGATGACCGCCTCCGCGCGCTCCATGAGCTGCTCGAGGCGCGCCGCCTTGGTGTCGAGCTGTGCCGCGAGGCGGCGTGTCACCTCAACCATCTCCGCCGCCTCGGATGCGAACTCATCTTCCGAAGCCACCACCGATTTGACACGGTCGATGCGCTGCCGCGCTGTGCCGCGTTCGATCGTCCGCCGCTCGATCTTCGCTCGAGTATACATGACGAACAGGAGCGCAGCCCCCACCACGAGCAGGACAACGATCACCGGCGCCAGGGCGTCGAATCCGCCGCTCGCGCCGCTTGTGGATGCCACGAGACTCATCGACCACGATCCTTCCATTCGATTCCTCTGGTCGCTTACTTCAACCGCTTGCTCCACGCCGCCGCCTTCTCTGCTATTTCGGGCACAGGGCGGCCGCGGCATGAGCAGTCATATGATTGCCTGATGACGACAGCGCGCCAGAGCATGGACTCCATCGAGAGGGACGACTCGACGATCTTCTCAATCGCCGCGCGCCGTCACCCCCTGATTCACCGGTTGGCGAGCAATCTCCACGCCCGCTGCGGCGCGAGCGAAGGCGCCCGGATCGTGCTGGGAGTCAGTGGTGGGGCCGATTCGCTGGCCCTCGCGATCGGCGCTGCCGTCCTGGCCCGCCGCCGCGAGATCGATCCCATGGTGGTTCACGTGCACCATCACCTGCGGCCGGATGCCGATGATGATGCGCATCACGTCGAAAGCGTGTGCCGCCGACTGGGGCTTGCGGTTGAAGTCCGCGATGTCCATCCCGCCTGTGCAGGAGGGAACCTCAGCAGCGCTGCCCGCGATGCCCGCTATCTGGCGCTTGCCGATGCCGCGCGCGAATCGGGGGCGCCGTTCGTCGCCGTAGCCCATCACGCCGATGACCAGTTCGAAACGATCCTCATGGCTCTCTGTCGGGGCAGCGAAGCTGCGCTCGCCGGAATGCGCTGGGCGCGGCCCCTGACGCACTGCGATCAGTCTGTGATGCTCATCCGCCCGCTGCTCGATGTCTCGCGGCAGGACTGCGAAGCCCTGTGCGAGGCGGCGGGAGTTCAGTGGAGGATGGACCCTTCGAACACCGATCGAAGCCGTGCTCGCGCGCGCCTGCGGGCCGAGGTCATCCCCATCCTCGAAAATCTCTGGCCGGGCGCGGCGGGCCGCGCCGTCGGTTCAATTCAATCGATGGCAGAAGCACGGCAGATCATCGACGATCTGCTGCTGAATCACTTCGGCCCGCCCGCGCAGCCCGCCTGGCCGCGCGAAGCCCTGGCGCAATTGCCTCCCGCGCTTCTCTCGGCGGGGTTGCGGCGCGCGGCCCTGACGATCCTGAACCAGCACGGAGCCGATGATCTCTCGCGCCCCCACCTCGATGAGGTGGCCCTCGCCATTCGGGATCAAATCCGCAGACCGCGGCGCTTCGCCCTGATCGGCGGGCTCGCTGTCATCGTCAAGGCTCACGAAGTCACCCTGAGTAAGGAAGAAGAGCATTGAACCCAGAGAAAGCCCCATGCGCCACTATTGTTCTCGTCGGCCACTGCGGCGCGGATGGTTTCCTGCTGCGAAATGCCGTGGCGCGGGCACTCCCCGGCGTCGTCATTGAAATGGCCGACGACCAGGAATCGCTTCGCGCTCACTTGCAACCAGACCGGTTGCTCCTCGTCAATCGCGTGCTGGGAGGCGATTTTGAAGTCGAAAACGGCCTTGAGCTGATCCGCACGCTCCGCAACCGCGAGGATGCACCCCGATTCATGCTCATCTCCAACTATCCTGCGGCACAAGCCGAAGCCGTTGCCATCGGCGCTCTCCCCGGCTTCGGCAAGCGAAGTGTGTACGATGAGTCCACCGTCCGGCTGCTGCGCGAGGCGTGCGACGCCGCCGCGTCGACACGCAGCCCGCAAAGGCCGACCCGGTAGAATGCACAAACCTTTCTTTGCCGCGCAGCCGCAAGTGGCGGCCAATCGGGGGCGGCGAAGCACTCGGATACGAAGGATGAAAAACACCATGCGACGAAAATCGATCCAGGTTCTTTCCTGCGCCTTGCTGCTTGGCGCCGCGGCCCCCGCCCTGGCCCAGGACGATGCTCCTCCCAGCCCGGATGCCGTCCGCCAGAAAGTCAACGAGGTCATGCAGTGGTACCGCGCGCTCCCCGCCGAGGAGCGGTCGATGCCTGCCCTGCAGAGCAAATTCGACGAGACCTTCGCGGAAGTCGATTTCAGCCAGTTCGGCATCGATGAGCTCAAGGCAGTTCCGCTCTACTACGCCGGTGAAGAGCTTCGCGGGAAGATCACCGCGCGCATCGACGAGCTGAAAGCCCGCGACGATGCCGAAGGCGCCGCGGCGTGGGCCATGTCGCTCGATCAGTCGCGCGCGGGCGGGCCGGATGCGGTGGCCGAGGCCTTCTCTACCACCGTCAACCATCCCGGCCTGCGCGAGGCGATCGCCAAGGGCTGGGCCCTCGAAGTCTTCAACTTCATAGCGGCCATTCCCGAGGAAGCCCGCGAAAGCGTCAAGGAAGATGTGGTCGCGCTCGCGGCCCAGTTCGAGGCCGACCTTCCCCCCATGACGATGACGAACGCCGTCTCCTACATGACCGCCCTGGCGGATTTCGGCGATGTCATCGACCCCGCCGTGCGCGAAGAAACCCGCGCCACGCTCGTAACAGCCGTGCAGGCGGCCGCTGATGAGGCCGCTGCTGAGGCCGGTGAAGATGCCCAGAAAAAGCAACTGGCCGATTATCTCGCCGATTCAGTCACCTTCCTCGATGGCGCCTTCGCGCGCGGGCAACTGGTCGGCCACGAAGCCCCGGCCGTTCACATCACCTGGTTCAGCGGCGATGATGAAGTTGCATCCTTGGCCGACTTCAAGGGCAAGGTGGTGGTGCTCGATTTCTGGGCCACATGGTGCGGCCCCTGCGTCGCATCATTCCCCAACATTCGCGAGCTTCAGGAACGCTACAACGGCTATGACGTGGCGATCATCGGCGTGACCTCCCTTCAGGGCCGGCACTTCCCCGAGCTGGGCCAGCCGCCCATCGATTGCGAGGGCGATCCTCAGAAGGAATACGACCTGATGAGGGAGTACATCACCGCCAAGGACCTCACCTGGCACGTGGTGTTCACCGAGGAGAACGTCTTCAATCCCGACTTCGGCGTCCGCGGCATTCCTCACATGGCCATCCTCGGCGCTGATGGCGTTGTGCGCTACCGCGGACTGCACCCCGCCGGCTCCACGCTTGCGGAGAAAGCCGAGAAGATCGACGGCCTGCTGAAGGAAGCAGGTCTCCCAACTCCACCACCATTGAGCACCGACACTGATGATGGTGAGTGAGAGGCGCTGATGGTCGAACGATAACGAAATCCAAAGCCCACGGATAGCAAACCGTGGGCTTTTCCTTGCTTGTTTCGTCTTGTTTCGATGTCGCGCGCTATCCGATCTTCGATCTTCCTTGCATATACGGAACCAGCGCGCGCGGCACCATCACCGTTCCATCCTGGTTCTGATACAGCTCCAGGATCGGAATCAGAATGCGCGGGCTGGCCAGCACCGTGTTATTGAGCGAGTGACAGAAGATGTTCTGCCCCTTCTCATCGCGATAGCGCAGCCGCAGCCGCCGGCACTGGAAGTCGTAGAGGCGCGAGGCGGAGTGCGTTTCGCCATATTCTCCGGTGGGGCGGGCGTCCCGCCCGCCATCCTCATGCCTCAATTCTCCCCGCCCCGGCATCCACGATTCCACATCGACCATGTCGGCGTTCTTCGGCCCCAGGTCGCCCGTGCAGCATTGCAGCAGGCGATAAGGCAGCTCCAGCGCCTGCAGCAATTCTTCGACGATCCCGATCATGGTCTGGTGCCAGCGCCGCGATTCCTCGACATCGTTGCGGCAGATGACCACCTGCTCCACCTTGTCGAACTGATGAATGCGATAGAGGCCGGCCGTGTCGCGCCCCGCCGCTCCGGCCTCGCGCCGGAAGCACGTTGAGACGGTGCAGTATTTCAGCGGCAATTGTTCCGCATCGAGGATCTCATCCTGGTGCAGTCCCATCAAACCGACTTCGCCCGTGCCGGTGAGGAAGAGATGCTGGGTGGCACGGCTCTCCGAGTCGTGGTCTCCTCGATCGGCTCGGAGAGCCGATCCACCCGGTTCTTCGATGTGATACGCCTGCTCGCGCCCCGCCGGAAAAAATCCTGTCCCCACCATGCACTCCTCGCGCACGATGACCGGCACTGACATCGGCCGGAAGCCGTGCTTCTGCGTGATGAAATCGAACGCGAAGCGCAGCACCGCCTGGTGAAGCAGCATGCCGTCGCCGGTGAGCACATAGTGCCGCGCGCCGGACATTTTCACGGCGCGCTCGAAGTCGACCAGCGCAAGATCGCGCACCAGCTCGAGGTGCGTCTTGGGCGCGAACCCCTTGTTCGCTTCGAACGATTTCGAAGTGTCGAACCACGCCGGGTTCCAGCGCCTCTTCTCGACGTTGCTCGCCGAATCGCGACCCTTCGGCACATCAGGATCGGGCGGCAGGGGAACCTGAAGAAGAATCTCGTCGATCTGCGGCCGCAGCGCCGCGAATTGGTCCTCGAGTTTCTGAATCTCCTGTTTGAGTTGCGCCGGTTTCTGTTGTAGTGCTTGAATCTGCATGTCGATTCCTGACGGATCGACATAATTCCTCGATGCACTCAGCGCCTGACGTTGCTTCTGGAGCTTGCCGATCTCGGGTCCGATCTCCTTGCTGATCCTGTTCTGCTCCGCGCGCGTGGTTTCGAGTTCTGTCTGGATCGACCGCGCGCGTTCATCGAGCGCCACAAGGCGCGGGATATCGACATCGATGCCCTTGTCGCGCGCCCCCTCGATGTACTTCTGCGGGTTCTGCCGCAGGTCCCTGAGGTCGATCATGGTGCGAATGGTATCGGAGAGATCAATTGACGTCGAAAGCCCACGGATGGCAATCCGTGGGTCTGACTGTCGATCAACAGGCGCTTCTCACGCTCCCCGATCCCGATATGAAGGCGGCGCTGCCCAGCGCATCTTGTCGAGCAGAATCCGCCAGTAGCCCGTGTCCGGATTGGTGATGAAGGACACCGTGCGCTCGTGACGCGACACTTCGACCCCATCCCCCGCGCGCAGCTCGATCTCCTCCTGGCCGTCCACCACCAGCGCTGTGCCCGCGTTGCCCCGCCGCACATCCACGCGCAGCCGCGTCGATGACGACACCACCAGCGGCCGGAACGCCAGCGAGTGCGCCGAAAGCGGCGTGATCACCATCGCCTCGACTCCCGGCGCCACGATCGGGCCGCCCGCCGACACGTTGTACGCCGTCGATCCCACCGGCGTCGCCACGATCACGCCATCCCCCGAAAGCTGCGGCCCTTCCGCGCCGTCGATCGCGATCGACAATTCGATCATGCGGAATGGCGGCCCCGCGGTGATGACCGCATCGTTGATCGCAGCCCGCTCTTCGACCGCTCTGCCCCCGCGCACCACAGACACATTCAGCATCATCGAGCGCCGCAGCGGCGGCTTCCCGCCGAAGACTTGCTTGGCGTGCCGCGCCACCGAATCGGGATCGAACTCCGCGAGGAACCCCAGCCGCCCGAAGTTCACGCCCAGCATCGGCATGTCCCACCCGCACGCGATCATCCGCCGCGCCTGCGACAGCAGCGTGCCATCCCCGCCCAGCACCACAGCGAGATCGGCATCCGCGGGGCATCGCGCCAGATCGTCACCCGCATCGACCTCCGCGCTCACCGTCGCATGCTTCTCAATCGTCGCGCGCACCTCGCCCAGGCGCGCTGCCACCTCCGCGCGCTGGTGATCGAGCAGAAGAATGACCCGAGGCCGCGGCATGGGGAGGATGATATCGTGATGGCAGCGCGGAGGTCTGAGCCGAGGCGTCCCAGCCCCGATCGCGCGAATTCCGGAGACGGGGCGTCCACGCCCCCGATCGCGATGCGAGGGGCAACCCCCGAAGCATCGCGTCGATCACGAGTGTGCGCGTGCATGCGGACCGCTCGCCCGCTGTCCATCCACGTACCCGAAGACATTGTCGAAATACCGCTGCGTCCAGACCCATCGGATGCTTCCGCCCTCAGCCCACCATGTCGCGCCCGTTTGCAAGGGCCAGCGCTCTGAAAGCGCCTGTCCGAGCCACCGTTTCAGAATCCTTCGGATCACTTTGCCGTCCGCGTTCACTTCGGGCGTGAGCAGTACGTGCACATGGTCCGGACCCGCTGCGCTCGTCCACAACTGCCATTCCCCTCGCTCGCAGATGAGCGGGATTGCGTCTTCTGCACAGATCATCTGCTCGCGCGTCAAAAATACCGGATCGAAACGCAGGCGACTTCGTTCGAATCGCTCCCAGTCGCCATCTTTTCCGATGATCGGATCACCGGGCCGGTTCATCGAGCGGTCAACGGTTCCGCGCTCATCGCCATGCAAGCGCGTGCCGTAGGTGCCGAAGGTGATGTGAAACGCAAGCGGGCGATCTTGCATGACTCGAGAGTTTATCGCGCGACGACGCGACCTTCGGCCGTTGAGGCCTCGGTCGCGATCGGGGCGGGGACGCCCCGACTCAGAATGTGCGCTCGCGCGACCGGGGCGGGGACGCCCCGGCTCCTACGCAACCAGCCCCTTCGTCAACCGCATGAACGCCGTCTCCAGGTTCACCTGCTCCTCCTGCATCGAGGTCAGCCTGAAACCCTCCGCGATCAATCGGCTGGGCAGATCCGAAATCGGCAGGCCGCTCTCGGGATCGATCACCACATCGATCCGCTTCACGCCATTGTTGTGCGTGAGATCGACCTGCTTCACCCCCCGCACCCGCCGCAAAAGGTCCGCCGCTTTCTCCTCGCGCCCGTCCAGCGTGATGTGCACCACATACCCCATGCGCGCCTTGGCCATGATCTCCGTCACGTGGCCGGAAAAGATCAGTTCGCCCTGCTCGATGATGCCCACCGTGTTGCACAGCTCCGACAGCTCGTGCAGGATGTGAGATGAAATGACAATCGTCTTGCCCATCCGGCGCAATTCCTTAAGGAGCTCGCGGATTTCGATGCGGGCCCGCGGGTCGAGGCCCGAGGCCGGCTCATCCAGGAGCAGCACCTTGGGATCGTGCAGCAGCACGCGCGCGATCGACAGCCGCTGCTGCATGCCGCGCGAGAGGCCGTTCACTTCCGAGTTGGCCTTGTAGTTGAGGTCGGTCAGCGCCAGCACATCGCGCACCACCTGCTCGCGCTGCTTGCCGTGAATGTTGTAGCACGCCGCGAAGAATTCGAGGTACTCGGTGACGACCATGTCGTCGTATGAGCCCATGAAGTCGGGCACGTAGCCGATGATGGGCCGAATCTGCGGGTTCTGGTAGCCGATCACCTTGCCGTCGATGCGGGCCTCGCCCCACGTGGGCTTGAGCAGCGTGGCGAGGATCTTGATGGTCGTGGTCTTCCCCGCCCCGTTGGGCCCGATGAACCCGAAGCAATCGCCCTGCGCGATGGTGAGGTTGAGATTGTTGAGCGCCACCAGCTCGCCATACTTCTTTGTCAGGTTGATGGTTTCAATCATCGCCATGGGAAGGAACTACAGATCAGGAACCGCAGATGAACGCAGATGGACGCGGATAGTCAGAAGCGGTGAACAATGCGTTTGATTTCAACCTTGGGCCGGGCGAAATTCATAAGCAAGCAGACTTTGTAACCAGTCGCTTTCAGGTAGTTGATGCACTGGGCGTGATGCACTTCATCAATGCCGCGCGCCGCTTTGATTTCGACCAGAAGTTTCTGCTCGATGATCAGGTCGGCGATGTAATCGCCTACTACAATCCCATCGTAGCGGACTGGAATGGGAGACTGTTGCCAGATCTCAAGTCCCTGCTTCCGAACTTCATGAACGAGCGCGTTCTCATACACCTTCTCCAGAAACCCGCAGCCGAGGGCGTTCGAGACGGTGAATGCGCAACCAATGACCTTCTCGGTGAGTTCGTCGAGACTCAATCGGCGTCCATCCGCGTCCATCGGCGGTTTCATCTCGGGCAATCTGTGTGTATCTGTGTGCATCTGTGGTTTCATTGATCCTCCGCCGGTGCATCTGCCGCGATGTCTTCCACCGTCAGCGGCAACGGATAGATCCACCTGACGATGGTGCGGCCGTTGCTCTCGGGCGTGGCGCCACCCACCTCGAAGGGAACCGGCAGATCGGAGTCGTGAATCTCGCCGTAGAGGATGATGCACGGCCGGGTCAGCCACGCCGAAAGGTCGAGCTCCCTTCCCAAATGCCGCTGCAAGGCCGCCTGCGTTGTACTCGGGTTGTTCGATTGCTTGTTGTACGTCGGCGGCGGCATCTGGTGGAAGTAGCTCAGCACCTCGAAGAAATTCTGGCGATCCGTGGAAGTCACCGACGTTTGCGCAGGCGCCATTCCAAACTCGTCATCACTGCCGACCGATGTGACATACAACCCGTTGAAGTCGATCGTCAGTGAGCCTGGAGCGGTCGAAAGCGGGGCCAGATCGAACGGAGTATGCGGATCCATCGTTCTGTTCGTGGGCCTGAACGATCGGCCGACATTCAGCATCCCGCCGCCCGCGACGAAGAACGCATTATCACCCACATCATCCGGATATCGTCTTGCCGTCGTGTGTCGCGGCTCAATCAGAATCAGCCGCACGTTGCGCAATACCGCCGGGAGCGAGTGACCGATCTGGCCCTTGATCTGAAGTTGCTCACCCAGCCGCGTCACCGTGATCGGCTCAATCACCTGAAAAATCTGCTGCCACGGTGATCCGTCATCCATCGTCCCCGCCCACCGCGCATACATCTGCTTGGTCGTCGAGCGGGCCGGCACTGTGTAACGGCTGGGGTCGCCCATCGACACCGTGTAGCGGCTGACGTTGCGGAAGCGCGTCTCCTCCACCCCCGGCGGGCTGAAGGGCGCGAGCAGGTTCCGACCGCCACCCTGGTTCACGAGCTCCAGTTCGCGCGGCCCATACCCCGGCAGGAACACCGTGAACCACGATGTCGCCCGGTGCATCTGCGTGCCCGTAGCGCGCGGATCATCCGGCGGATATTGAATGAAATCCAGGAACGTCAGGTGCTGGACCTGCACATCCTTCTGCCGGAACACCCACACGCCCAGCCACGCAACCACGGTGAACACCGCGCTCGTCGCAGCAAACATCACCCACGCATGCCGCACTTTCTTCATTCCCTTGAGGATCGAGAAGCCCAGCGGACCAGCTACCAACCAGTAGGCGACAAACAGCACGGTTGCCAGGCCGATTCCGGCCAGCGCCTTCCCCTGCAAGTTGATCTCATCCAGAATGAGCTGGCCCTTGCCCAGCGATGCCGCCCGTCTGTAGCTGATGTTGAGCTGTTCCGCATCGGAAAGATCGTTCAACTGGCCGATCTGCAGCGTGTCCACGCGCCGGCCCAGAATGCGGTTCCAGATCACATCCGCCTCGACAAACTCGCCGCCGCGGCCGTTCCGCGGCCGCGCCAGCAGTTGCCCGTTGTTCACGTCGACCCCCAGCACCGTGATGCGCCCGAATCCGTGCAGCCGCTGCAGCGCCACCACCCGCGCATCGGGCTTGGGCAGCGCGATGAAGGGCTCGTAGTAGTTGTCGATCGTTTCGAACACGCGGATCGCGATGGAAATGTCATCCACCCCATCGATCCGGGTCCGCTTGCTGAGCACCGGAAGCAGCTCGCTGAGCTTGACCTCATCCGTGCGCGGCTGGCTCTGCGGCAGCAGATCGTGCAGCGGCGTCACCGCCAGCGAACCCAGCCCCCAGTCGTTGCCCGCGGCCTGCAGCACGATGATGAAGTGCCCGCCGCGCTCGATCCACTCGCGGAGTGCTCTGGCCTGCGCATCCGGCAGGTCCCCCGGCGTGGCGTTGGTCCAGATGATCGCTTCAAAGAGATCGAGTCCTTCCCAGCGATCGGGAAGGTCCTGCGGCGCAAGGCCATCGATGATGGCGGTGCGCTCGTGGCCGGTCTGCGGAACACCCACCGCGCGATCCGCCCGCACGTTGTAGTCGTTGAGTGCCGCGGCCCTGCCTCCCGCGCGCCCGACCACGCCGATGGCGCTCTCTTCCAATGGGATCGGCGGGAAGCCGCGCATCTGCGATGTGGAGGGTCCGACGATCGCGCCGCCCAGTTCCTCGCCGCGCCTGCCGTCGTTGTCGGCGTACACGCGCACCGTCCACAGCGTGCGCGCGTCGATCGTGGGCAACAGCTTTGCGTACAGCCACACCTGCACGGGCTGTCCCGGCGAGAGCGCCACCGGCGCGCGGGTGTGCTCGGCGATGTCGCCCAATCCCTCTGGAACCTCCCACACCACGTGAACCGCGTGTGGCTGATCGAGATTGCTCGTGAGCGAGAGGCGAATCCCCGCAAAGTCCCCCGGGCGATACGCTCCCCCCGTGCCGAACACATCCAGCGCGACATCGACATCGGACTGCGCACGCGCGGGCGCGCAGAGGACGAGCAGCAGCAAAAAGAAGGGGGCCGATTTCAGCATGGGCAACCAGTCTAGCAGCGATGAAAGGAATACGGACGGCGCGGAAGCGCGGTTCTGGCCACCCGCCGCCGCTTGCGGCGGTCCACTCTGCAATCATCGATTACTTGCACTTCGTTGCATCCCCGCGAACTCCGCCAGCATCGCCGCGTGCGACTTGATGCCGTTCCTGAAACACGTCAGCTCGAACTTCTCGTTCGGCGAGTGAACCCGGTCGTCATCCAGCCCGAACCCCACCAGCAGCGCATCGAAGCCCAGAATGCGCTGGATCGATCCCACCAGCGGGATCGATCCGCCCGTGCCGATCAAGACCGCCTCCTTCTTGAATACCTGCGCCAGCCCGCGCTTCGCCGCCGCGACCCACGGTGAATCGGCCTTCACGCGAATCGCCGGAGAGAGCCCGTGCGTCTCGACCTCCCACCGGCAGTCCGGCGGCGTGCGCGCTTCAAGAAACTTCTTCAAACCAGCGAAGATCTTCTTGGGGTCCTGCACCGGCACCAGCCGGAACGAAACCTTGGCCGTGCACCTCGAGGCGATGACCGTCTTCGCGCCCGCGCCGATGTACCCGCCGTAGATCCCGTTGATGTCGCACGTCGGCCGGCTCCACGTGCGCTCCAGGGTGCTGCGGCCTTTCTCTCCCCGCGGCGTCTTCAAGCCCGCGCTTCCCAGAAACTCCTTCTCATCGAAGCCGAGGTTCTTCCATTCCATCTTCTGCGCGGGAGTGAGTTCCTCGACATCGTCGTAGAAGCCCGGCACCTGGATGCGGCCGTCCTTGTCCTTCAATTCCGCGAGGATGCGGCAGAGGTCGTTGCACGGGTTGGCCACCGCGCCGCCGTACATCCCCGAATGCAGGTCATGCGATGGCCCATGCAGCGTCACTTCGACATAGACGAGGCCGCGCAGCCGCGTGGTGACCGCGGGTGTGTCGATGTCCCACATCCCGGTGTCGGAGACGATGCACACATCGGCCTGAAGTTCCTGCTTGTGCTCCTTGAGGAATGGATCGAGCGATTTGCTGCCGGATTCCTCTTCGCCTTCCAGGAGGATGGTGATGTCGGCGGGCAGTTCGCCGTGGATTTTCTTCCACGCGCGGAACGCCTCGATGAAGAGCATCACCTGGCCCTTGTCATCGACCGCGCCGCGCGCGGTGATCTTCTTGCCGTGCGGCGACTTCTCGATGGTGGGCTCGAAGGGTGGCGATTTCCACAGCTCCAGCGGCTCGGGCGGCTGCACGTCGTAGTGGCCGTAGTAGAGAAGTCGGGGATGGCCTGCGCCGAACTGGGGACGCCCGGCGTCCCGCCGGGCAGTCGCGCCCCCTTCGTGCCTTCCTACCACCATCGGATGCCCCGGCGTCTCGTGAACAGTCGTCACGAATCCGATCGAGCGTAAGTCCGCCGCGACATGCTCCGCCGCCCGCTTCACATCGTTCTTGTATTTCGGATCGGTCGAAACCGAAGGAATGCGCAGGAAGGATTTCAAGCGCTCGACCGCATTGTCGAAGTCGCGATCGATGTGGGAGAAAAGCGCATCGAGATTGATTCCCGCGCCATCCCGCCGCGAAGCCGCCGCTCCCGCTGCCTTCGTGCCTCCGTGCCTCCGTGCCTTCGTGCCTCGTTTCTTCTTTGCAATGGTTGCCATGATGACGGATGATAACTGAAAACCAATGGAACCACAGATAGACGAACTGGAGCCGCCGATGCACGCAGATGGACGCAGATTGAATGTCAGAGCCGCGACCTCTCGGGTGCCATGGGCAAACCCGGTTTGCCCGTGGTTGGGTGTGGCACTTCAAAGGAACGCGCGGGCAAGCGAAGCGCTTGCCCATGGCACCCGGACCGGGGCGCTTACGCTGTTCGTTGCGATCGCGCTGGGCGCATGTGGGGCGGTGTGCGAGGCCCAGTTCGTGACCGCGCCGCGGCAGATCGAGCCCGCGCACCGAGGCGACCTGATCACTGAAAAAGATGTCGCATGGCACGTCGAAGCGCTGGGTCTCGATGAGGCAGCCGCGCGGCAAGTCGAAACCCTCGCGGAAAAGGTCAACGCCGAAACCGCGCGGGCGGTCGAAGCCGGCCTCGAACTCGTCCGCTGGTGCGAAACGCTTGATCCAACGTCGCGGGCGTTGCTGTACCCTGGCGCCTCGCGCTCGCGCTTCTGGTTCGAGAGCCACGATGCGGAGTTTGCGGCCAAGGCGGCCGTCAACGGCGCCGAGTATCAGTACTTCCAGTCGCTCTATCCGCTCGTGCCGGATCAGCATGCGACGGTCGAAGAGTTGTACTTTACGCATATCTGCGCCCGGCTTCAGGACAGTTCCACGCGCCGCCCGGCGCAGTTGCGGGAAATCCTCGAGCGAATGCTGCCGGACAAAGCGAACTGGCCCGACGGCCTGCGCGAGGCGCTTGCAGCCCACGAGCGCGAGCGCGCCGCCATCGCCCTGGAACTGCAACAATTGCAGGCGTCCAACCCACACACTAGGCGCGAAGCGTGGCTAGCGGATGACATCGAGCGGTTTATCGCCGCTCAGGCAGCGTATGTCAACGCCCAATATGAGGAGCGCGATATCACGAAGGAAGCCGCAGCCCGCATCGCGATGCTGCTTCCCGAGCCGCAGCGCGGCGAATTCGTGCGGCAGTTTCGGCGATTTCACTATCGCTCGGTCTATCCCCGCGCTGTGGATGCGATCGAGCGCGCCCTCGCCCGGCCGGACGTGCCGGATCACCTTCGCCGCTCGCTCGAAGCATTGAAGCGCCGCGCGGAGATGGAATTCGATCCGCTTCTCGATGAGAAGATCGAGGCGTTCGAGCGGACTTTCTCGCTGGAATGGTCACTGAGCCATTGGGAGAAGAACGACCGGCTCCGGTGGCGCGGCGAAGCGGAAGACACCATCGGCCCGCCCCTCTGGGAGGAGTATCAAGAGGCGGGACGAACGTTGAACGAATCGGCGCAGCGAGTGCAGTCCGAATTCGCGGAGTACGAATCGCAATTTCCGCCCCCGCCGGTTGACCCCGAAGCGCGTATTGACCTTTATGGCGGCTATGTTGCGGATGTCCCGCCGCACACCGACGTCACATGGCGGTTCTATTACCTCGACCCGGTGTTCGGGCGGCCTGACCTCGAACGCATGCTCGACGCCTGCGAGGCAACGGATGACCAGCGCACTCTGGCGCGGGCGATCTACGACGATTACCGCCGGCAGGCGCACGAGAAGGCGGTCGAGTTTGGTCGCGCTGTGACTGAATTGAATCGGAGGCAGGAAGAGTTCAAGCGCGAAAATCCAGATTCAGGGCAGGGCGTGCCGGATGACTTGACCTACGAGTACTCCCGTCTTGATTCTCAATGGTCGAACATATTGACTGACCTCGATCTTGCGCTGTGGAATGATGTGAGGGCATTGCTCGATTCATCTCAGCAAAACGGGTTCAAGCGCGCGGTTCTCGATGCACATTGGGAGAAGTCGTCGCAGCATATGAAGTGGCATCGCGATCGGGACAAGCGTCACCTGGTCGCCGTTGTCGAGGAAGCGTTCGCGGACTCTTTTGTCCCGCCGGAGTGCCGGCCGATTCTGGCGGAGTACCACGAAGAGGCCGTAGCCACCAGCGTTCAGGTGCGCCGCACATTGATGGCAGCCCTCATCGCGTCGGGCGAATCCGTGAAGAGACGCGAAGCCCGGGGCAACCACGACGAACAAGAGCCGACGCGCGAGCAGCAAGAGATGATGTCGCTGTACGAGCGATCCCGCTCCCTCAATGCCCGCTACCGCGGCCTTCTCCTCGCCGCGGCGAGCGATAGCGATCGGGACATTCTTCAGCGCGCGTTCGACAGGGAGACATATCCCGATCTCTTCATGACATCGCCGATCGACCTCCTCGCCCGCGAATTGGACGAGGCCGGGGCTGGCCGGATCGAATCCGACCGCCTCGCCGCGGCGGAGGTGATTCTCGATGGCGCGCGGGCGCAACTTGAGCGCAACACGCAGGCGCTGATCGCGGCTCGCGCGCAATGGTCCGGGCCAGAGTCGGAGCCCAGGTGGGCCCGCTGGCGCGAGAATCATCCGCCGCCTGGTCCTGAAGAGCGTGGCGTGCATCAGGAGGGCCCGATGGATCAACTGTGGGACCAGCGACTCACGATCGCGAAGAACGCCTGCGCGCAGGTGGCGCGATTGTTCCCGGTGCAGGACAGATCAACTCTGCCGCCCGCGATCGAACTCATCTTCCATTGGTCAGAAGGGAAGTAACCGCCGATGCACGCAGATGGACGCAGATTGAATTTCAGAGCGGCGACCTCTGGGGTGCCATGGGCAAACCCGGTTTGCCCGTGGTTGGGTGTGGCACTTCAAAGGAAAGCACGGGCAAACGAAACGCTTGCCCATGGCACCCGGATTGGCTGTTTCTGCAATGCGCCGTTGAGTTCGACGAGAGGCGCAGCCACCCTGGTACTGGTGTTCCTCGCGGCCATCGCTTCGTGTTCCGCCACGGCCGATGACCTTATCACAGCCGCGGAGGTGCAGTGGCAGATCGAGTCGCTCGGGCTGGATGATGACGCCGCGGCGCGCGTGCAGCACGCGGCGGAGCGCGCGAATGTGGAGGCGGCCGATCTCGCCGCCGTCCGATCCGAATGGGTTGAATGGCACCGTTCGCTGTCGCACGCTAACTATTCGCGCAGGCTATCGCTCATCCCGAACGGGATTGGCGTGTACTACTTTGAGTACCAGAACACGGCCATCGCGCACGAGGCCATCAATTCGCGCATGCTCGACGACTATTTCGACACCGTTGTCGAGATCGCAGCCAGTCCCGCCGAGGCCGAAGTCCTCCGCAACGCCCACACCGTCGCGCACTTCAGCGATGCCAACAACATCCGGCAGGAGAAGCTGCGCGACCTGGTCGCGAATGTGATGCCGGAGGATGCAGATCAGCGGGCGCCGATCGAAGCAGCCCTCGCGCAGCACGAGAAGAATCTCGCGGCCATCTACCGCGAGTGGAAAGAGGCGGAGCGCGCCGATGTGCGCGACCGCGTCGCCGCATGGGCCAAGCGCGATTTCGAGGCCTATCTGAATGCGTCGATGCGTTCCTACATGCTTCGTACCGATGCGCGGGATGAGATCAGGCGAGCGGGCACCCAGATTCTCGCCATGTTGTCCGGTGAAGCGCGCACCATGCTCAATCGCGACTTTCGTCGCATGCTCTATCCGCCCACCTTGTCCAATCTGATGGATGAATTCAACAAGGCGATGGCGCGGGCTGACCTTCCGGACGGCGCCCGCGCGGCCTTGCTGAATCGTCGTGAGCGGTTCTATGAAGAGTACGATCGAATCCTCGAGGAGCGGATGGAGATTCACGAAGGGTTCTACGATCGCGAAGTCGTGCGGCTGATGATGGAAGCGGGGGCGCGGAACTCGTTCTACGGTGAGCCCGTTCCGCCCGAGGCCGGCGCCGCTAGCCAGGAGCGTATGGAGCGCATGCAGGAGTGGGCGAAACAGGACCGCGTTTTTTCGACCGATGTCGTGGCGATCCTGCGCGAGCACGGCGCCATCGATCCCAACGAGCGGCTGGCGGTGATGTCCGCGCCACTGGCGGCGGATGTCCCGGCCGAGACCGATCCGACCTGGCGCTTCTATTACGGAGAACCGGTCATCTCCCGGCCCGATCTGGAGCGGTTGCTTGATGGCTGCGCAGCGATCTCCGACGAGCGCACCCTGGCGCGGGCGATGTATGACGAGTATCGCACGCACTGTCATGACAAGGCAATCGAACTCGGTGTGACTGTCACCGTCCTCGATGAGAAACGGGAGGAGTTCAAGCGCGAGAACCCCGATGCCCCACACCTCTCAGACTGGAATCTCGTCAGCAACGAGTATGGGCGGCTGGATTCGAAGTGGGCCGTCGCCCTCACCGACTTCGACCTTGCGCTGTGGCGCGACATCAGTCTGCTGTTTGATGACTCAAGGCGCTCCATCGTGGATCGAGCCATCTTCGATGCGCAATGGGAGCGGCTGAACCAGAAGTTGCGATCCGGCAACATGGGAGGAAACGAGCGGCATCTTCTCGCCGTCGTCGACGAGGCATTCGCGGATTCCGATGTGCCCGCGGAATGCCAGCCAATCCTGTCGCAATATCGCGATGAAGTTCTGGTCGTCACGCCGGATGTGCGGCGGCGGCTGGAGACGCTTGAAGTCGCCATGAGCGAGGCGCGTGAACGCAGACAGGCCGAAGGAGGAGCGCCCGACGAAGGTCCGAGCCGCGAGTACGAAGAGTGGGTGGCCCTTTTCCAGAAGCCGGGCGAAGTGAACGCCAAGTATCGCGACCTTCTCCTCGCCGCGGCGAACGAGGAGGATCGCAACATCCTCCAGCGCGCCTTCGACAAGGAAGTCCATCCCGAGCTCTTTGTCACATCTCCCATCGATCTTCTCGCGCGCGAACTGGAGGAAATCGAGGCGGGCGGACGTGGGGGCGTGGATCGGGATCGCTTCGATGCAGCGCGTTCAATTCTCGACACCGCGCGGGCGCAGTACGACCGCAACACGCGGGCGATGATGGCCGCGAAGGCGGAGTGGTCCGGCCCGAATGCCGAGGCGAAGTGGACCCGCTGGCAGGAGGATCATCCGCCGCCGGACCCGGCCCGGCCGCACCTCGACCGCGAAGGTCCGATGGACCACCTGTGGGACCAGCGCCGCGACATCGCAAAGAGCGCCTGCGCCCAGGCGGCCCGGCTGTTCCCGCCGCAGGAAAGGTCCACGCTCCCCGCCGGCCTTCAATTGCTGCTGATGTGGCCGGAGGAAAGGTGAAACCGCAGATGCACGCAGATGAACACAGATGGGTCTTAGGAGCCGCGACCGTGAGGGAGCGGTCAGCCCCGTGAGAGGCGAAACGGAAGCAACCGCAGATGCACGCAGATAAACGGAGATGGGTATGGCTGGCCGGAGCGCTGGGGATAGTCGTCGCCTTGTGGCTTGCGCCGGCCGCATTGGCCCAGCAGCCGCCGCCGATTTCGCGCGAGGAGTTTGATGATCACCTCCAGCGGCTGAAATTGGATGATGTGTCCCGGCGCGCGATTGTGCAAGCGATTTATGACGACCTTGTCGTGGGCCATCGCGACGCTGAAGTAGGGCTGCTCGCATTTCACGAGTGGTACCACGATTTATACGCCGGCGGCCTTCCTGATCTGGGAGAGTATGAAGCGGTCTTCTGGGGCGACATCAATCGGTCGCGGCGGATGCGCAATGATGAAGGAAAGCGGCTGGAATCCCGCTACTTCGATTCGCTTCGCGAGGAATTCCCCGAAAAACAGGAGACGGTCGCGTGGCTCGACCGGGCCCACCTGCGCTGGCGCTTCCTCAACCGGGGGGACACAAGACACGGCGACGCGCCGGACCTGATTGCGCTCGTTGAAACGACCCTCGACAGCAGCGACCCCTATCAGCGCGCGGAACTTGCGGCAGTCCTCGAGCGATTTGATCGGGAGATGGATGCCATTCTCCAGCCGGCATCCGAGATGTATCGAGCCGGCTTCAACGAAGTGGCCGATGAACTGGTCGACGCCGGCGACTTCGAGAATCTTGCAGATTTCTATGAGCAATTCTGGCGGCCGCAGTTGGAGCAGTGGCTGCTTGCGAAGCGGTATCTGCCGCTGATTCGGGGCCGACTCGATCCTGAGGAAGCGGCGAAGTTCGAAGAGAGAGCGAATCGAATCCTCTACATGGAGATATACGAGCCCACGCGGATCGACATCCTTCTCGAAAGCGCCAAGGGTCGCGACGACCTGACCGAAGCCCAGCAGGCCGCGCTTGCGCGGCTGGAACGAGAACTGGAGGCGAAGCGTGCGAAGTCACGATCCGACATGATCGAACTCACCGACGAACTTCACACGTTCGAAAGCGCTCGACGCACTGCGGAGCATCATGCAGCGCGGCGGCTGAACAGCGATCTGCCATCCCGGCCGGTACAGGATGCGGAATACAGATCGGCGCTCCGTTCTTATCGCGAAATTGGCAGCGAACTCGAAAAGGAGATTGAGCGCATCATGGCGCAGGGAGATGGGACGTGAAGCCGCGTCTTGTCATTGGGGCCGGTTTCGTGGCCGCGCTGTTCCTTGCCGCAGCAGTGAATGCGCAGGATGATCGTCTCGATCAGCCGTTTTATCAGGCGGGGATTCATGCGCACGATATCGAGACGGTTGTCGAGAAACTTCAGTTTGAGGATGCCACGACTGAAGCGCTGTTCCGCGCGCTGTATGAGGACTTCGTCAACCGGCACAGGGCGGTCGCCAGCATGGCCCTTCAGCAGGTCGATGAGGTTCACCAGGCACACTCGAACTGGCGGCTGGAGCACCCCGACGAACCGTGGCCGGACATTGGTGATTTTGGCTGGCACGAGGTCAGCAGCGCATGGCTCGCGCGGCGTGAGGCCATGGAAGCGGAATTCGAGCGCGACATCGAGGCCTTGATCGGCCCGGAGCGGGCCGCAACCTGGCGGCGAATCACGCAGGGAGTCCGGCGCGAGCGCGAATTCTTTACGTTGAAGCAGCATCCATATTCATTCTGGGTGGTCGATCTCGAGGCGATTCTCGACCAGCTTCAGATCTCCACCGGCCCGCTCTCCGCTGAATTGAATGCGTGGTCAGACGAGTTCGACCGTGCGCTTAAGCGATATCTGGACGAGCAGGCCTTGGCCGCTGAGACGTACAGGCGATCGCCACCAACGTCTTATGAAGAGATGACTGACCAGGAATTTGATTCTTCAATTGCGCTGTTTGACAGGACGGAATCCGCGCGGCACGCGATCGGGCAGGTCTCGCAGCGCTGGATGCAGGCGATCGCGCAGGCGCTTGGCGATGCGGACGCGAAGCGATTCATCGACGCCGTGCAGCACGATGGCTTTCCCGCGGTTTTCAAGGCCTCGCCGGTAGAACTTGTCATCGAGCGAATGGACGAAGTTTCGCTTGATGGAAAGACCGCCAGCGCCATCCGGACCCTGGTGCAGAATCAGTATGAGCCCCGGCAGCGGGCAATTCGTGAGCGCCTGATCAAAGCGCATGAATCGTGGTCGTCGCCGAAGGAGACGATTGAGCGCTGGCGCGAGTATTGGGAGGGTGTGCGCGCTGGAGAGATTGATCCATCTCAGCCCACACAGTGGGATCACCCCGCCCTTCCCATCTGGATCGAAAACCGCCAGCTTTCGCTGGAGACCTGCCGGGCGATTCGCGCGCTCATCCCCGCAGAGCAGTTCGAGGCGCTGCCCTTCTCCGTGCGGCTGTGGCTGAAGTGGTGGGAAGAGTGATGATGAAGATGTGAAGATGTGAAGATGTGAGACGAGGTGAACGGAGTGAGCAGGTGAGCCCCGCGCCGCGTGGCCGCGGCGGCTTCGCACTTGCGACAGAATCTCGAGATCGATTCGCCGACGGCCCGGCGGGACGCCGGGCGTCCCCATTCGTGCGTTTGTGCGTTTCCGCTTCGCGGGACCTTCGGCGAGGTGCGTTTGTGCGTTTTCTTCACGCTCACAGCGCCGCCGCCGCCAGCGCCGCGATCGTGATCAAAAGCAGCATCGAGAGCAGCAGAAACAGCATCCACCTCTTGATCGTCCGGTTGCCTTCACTCTCGACCGCGCAGCACGGGTCCGGCAGATCGAGCCACGGCGTGGGCTCGATGCCGCGTCCGACGTGGGCGCTGTCGATCAGCCCTTCCATCTCCGCGTAGCTGCGCGGCGGGCGCTCGGTCAGGTCGCAGCCGCAGCGCACGCAGGCGGCCACATCGTCGAGCACTCTGGATTCATAACCGCAGCAGACGCACCGCCGCACGAACAGATGGCTTTGCCGCGTATGGGTGGCCCGGCCTTCCATGACATGGGAAGCGTATCAGACCCAAGACATATTCCCAAGCTGAGACCACGGTCAATCCGACGAATGGGAAAGGGTCCTCAGATCACCGGCCCTGCCGGAGCGCCAGCGATGGTGCATTGGTGGACAGCTTGTCGCTCTGGTAGCATCCCGTCAGGCGGCTGACGAATCCGATGACTCTCGTGGAGAATGACGTGGAAAACCCAAGACAACGAATCGTGGTGGACTCGGTCGAATTCGGGCAGGTCTTCCGGTTTCACCGGGTCCTGAACGCGGTGACGCAGGCCATGCAGCCGCCCCGCCTGATTGTGGCGCTGTTCACGGTGCTGGCCCTGATCGCGGTCGGGAAGATGTGGGACGGGCTGGAGCTGAACTGGAAGGAACCCACGATTTCGCGGCAGGGCCTGTTCGTGGCGCCCGGTCTCTATTCCGATGCTGACAAGAATGATGCCTTGCGCCCGATCGCGGAGCGATATTTCGAAAGTGTGAAGCACGCGCACGACCTCAACGCCAGCGATGATGACATTCCGCTGCCCGCTAACCTGAATCCCAGGAAGGTGTATGAAGGCGTGACCGCGGGCTACCGGTTCGAGCGCCGCGACGCCGCGGAAGATGAGTTCCCGCAACTGGCCGAACGCGACCGCGAGCACCAGCGGCAGCTCGCGATCATCAAGTCGTGGATGCCGATGGGGCCCTTCGAGGCGACCGTCGATCAGGCCGCACGGAGTCTGATGCGCGTCATCGATGGCGTGCTGGCGCTGCGGCCTTACGAGGTCTTCGGCGCATTGACCGACCTCTTCGTGCGCATGCCCGTGGCCTTGTGGAGAATCGATCCCTGGTACATCGTGGTGTACGGATTTCTCTCGCTCCTGATCATGGCGGTTGGCGGCGGCGCGCTCTGCCGGATGTCGGCGTGCCAGTTCGCAGGCCGCGAGCGGCTGCGAGCCCGCGATGCCCTTCAGTTTTCGCTGGGAAGCTGGGTGAAGCTGGTGCTGGCGCCCCTGCTTCCCCTGGCCCTGTGCGGCGTGCTCGCGGTGATCCTTGTGGCGATGGGGATCGTGTTCTTCAAGATTCCCCTGCTCGATGTGGTGGGGGGCGTGCTCTATGGCGTGAATCTGCTCATCGGCTTCATGATCGCCTTCATCCTGCTGACGCTGGGGTTCAGCTTCATTCTGCTTCTGCCGGCGGTGGCCAGCGAGAACTGCGGCCCTGCCGACGCATTGCAGCGCGCCATCGCCTACCTGCTTGGCCGCCCACTGCACCTGCTGGGATACGTGATTGTCGGTCTGTTCGGCCTCACGATCGGCTACCTCGTGGTCGTGCTGGTTGCCGCCGCCACGCTCAACATCACAGGCGCGGCCACTGGCGCCCTCACCTCTCACAGCGCGCTCTCGCTCACCGGCGATGTCTGGATCAACGATCTGGAGCCGGCGTTCGGAGACTTCCACGAAGAATGGCACGACCGCTGGGCGGCGGGCATGATCCAGTTCTGGCAGGGGTTGGTCATCCTGCTGATCGCTGCGTATGTCCTTTCGTATGTATTCAGCGGATCGACGATCATCTACCTCCTGATGCGCAAGGCGGTGGACGATCAGGATCCCTCGGAAATCTGGCGGCCTGGCCTCGTTCCCGGAACGCTGGCTCCGGTCCCCGCCATGGCTGAATCGGCGAATGGCGGCGGCGTCGAACCTGAGGAGCCCGGTGCAGGCAGCGGCCCGCCCGTTCGGCACCTGCGGAAGGGTTCGGAGACACTGGGAGACGCGGACAAGAACGAAGAGCCGCCCGAGGAATCCTGAGTTCTATCACGAATCCCCGGCCCGCGACCGCCGATCAGGCGTCGGCTTTCTTCGACTTCTGTTCCGCGATGGACCCTTTGGCGGCCAAGGCGCGGAAAATGGTCTGGGTCCGCAGCACCAGAGCGCAATCGCTGCGGAGGTGGTAGGACTGGACGTGCAATTCGTCGCGATAGCGCTGCATGTCCAGCAGCGACAGGTTGGGTTGATTGTCCCGTTCCCGCCACATCGACATCAGGCAATCGCCATCGCGCCCGTGTTCCACCATTTCGTTATATGTGCTCAGGTAGAGGTGATCGGTCAGAGTCTCTGTCTGAATGCTGGTCACCACCTCAAGGCGATCGCCGATCTTCTCCTCGTGGTCGCGCTCGCCGGCACACGGAAGGATTGTGATGAGGCTCTTGGCGGGGAGCGGCTCGATGCGGTCCGTAACGATCTCCGCGACGCAGGAGCCGGCATGCTGGAAGAGAAAGCAGTGCCCTCCTCGGAAGATCCACGCTTCGAACTCGTAGTCCCCGTGCTCGATCCTCTTGCGGCCCTCGATGCCGAAGAACTCCGGATGGAGCGCCTTGCGGTAGAGCAGCATGTGGTATGCCTGCAGACTCGTTGCTTTCGAGACAAAGTTCATTGTCCACCCTCAGAAGATTCGGCTGACGTGCAGCGCCGCCCGCGACTGCCCTGGCCCCCATCTTTGCGCAGCTTAGCCGAAGGACAACCAAGTTTGCCCGGAAAAACAGCGCCGTCGCTCCATTTGCAGACGCACCCAGGCGATGCAACGCCTCACCCCTGCATTCAAGCGATGACATCTCATATTCCTAACAGCATGTCGCACATGAACTTGCGCTAACGACTCCCCCCGGCCTGGCTGGGGTGCGGTCGCAACAGCCTCGCTCCAAACAACGACGTGATGGCCCAGCGGCCGAGGCTTCTAAATCTGTCAGTTTCCTGTCGCTGAAGCCATTTCACTGCCGCCGTGACGGTGCAGTTTTCGCACTTGCCGAGGGCCGGCAGGTACGGCCCGAGGCGTGGTATCGCCGCGAGACGGCCGGGCGGATGTGACAACTGGTTACCGGTCACAGATCGGCGCAATTGGGACGTAACCTGCGCGAGATATGGACGTAAAAAGGCCGCTCGACAGTGCGAATTCTGGGTTAGGCTTCGATGGGGCGGGGCCGGCGTGGTTCACGCCGGTCCTCGATCTCCTTTGCTCTCGGAGGGTTTGGTGATGCGTAATTGGTTCGTCGGCGTATTCGTGTCCCTGGCCACCTTCAGCACAGCCGCGGCGTTTGGCCAGGACTTCGGAGGGGCGATCGCCGACTTCCGGCAGCAGCACCCAGAGATCGGGCTGTATTACGGCGAGGATGGGCGATTGGCACGAATCTGGGGCGGAACGTTCTCCAATGGGGCGACTCCCCTGGCAAGCGCCAACGCTTTCATCGGCCGCCACGCCGAGATGCTGGCGCGCGGCGTCGGGCAGCTCCTTCCCGCCCCCATCGACCCCAACGGCGCCATCGAACACCCCAAGATGTGGCAGCCTGATCGCAATGACTTCAAGTTCCATTTGGTGCACTACGACCAGTCACTCAACGATATTCCGGTGTTTCGCGCGGCGGTGCGGCTTCTCATGCTCAATCAGCCGGGCCATCCGCTCGTGCTGGCTTCGGTCAACCTTCGTGATCTGCAGGGAGCAGCGCTTCCCGACGGCGCGGGCCAGGGTGATCCGCGGCTCAGCCCTCGGGCGCGGCGGAACATCGATCGCGCCATGGGAGGCGAGTCGCAGATTGTTGGTGGGCCTCGTTTCGTCATCTGGGCCGGATACGAGCAGCTCATCGCCGCCCCGACTCTGGCGATCGAATCCATCGCTGAGCTCGGAACGGTGGCTGATCCGGCCAACTACGGCAAGAAGCTCTTCCTCACCGACGCTGCCACAGGCGCCATCCTTTACATCGAAGATCAGATTCATGACGTCGACATCACCGGCAACGTGAGCGGGATGGCGACCGAGCAGCTCGGCGCGGACATCTGCAGCAACGAATCATTGGTCGGTCTGCCCTATGCGGATGTGCGTGTCTCGGGGGGCAGCGCCTTCTTCGCCAATGCAAACGGCGACTTTACGATCACGCACGGTGGAAACACGCAGGTCACGGTCGAATCGCGCCTCCGGGGACAGTGGTTCGAGGTGTTCGATCAGTCCGCGGGAGGCGCCACGCCCATGTTGTCGCAGCAGGTGGTTCCGCCCGGGCCGGCGGATTTCGTTCACAACCAGCCCAACACCAGCGAGTTCGCGCGCTCCAACGTCAACTGCTACCTGCACGCCAACATCTGTCGCGACTTCATTCTCTCCTTCGAACCGTCGTTTCCGGTGATTGCAACTCAGCAGTTCTTCGACATCAACACCAACCTCTCCAGCACCTGCAATGCGTTCTACGACGGCAGCTCGATCAACTTCTTCCGCGCCGGCGGCGGATGCCCCAACACCGGGTTCGATACCGTCGTGTATCACGAATACGGGCACCATCTTGTGGCTGTCACGGGCAGCGGGCAGGGCGCCTATGGCGAAGGGATGTCTGATTGCATCGCGGTGATCATCACCGACGATCCGATTCTGGCGCGCGGCTTCCAGAGCAACTGCAATGCCGGCCTTCGAAACGCCAACAACAACTGCCAATATCAGACCTCGGGCTGCTCCTCCTGCGGCAGTGAAATCCACGCCTGCGGGCAGTTGCTCTCCGGCTGCGTCTGGTCGCTGCGCAATGAGCTTCTGAACAGCGAGCCCGCCACCTATCGCGAGACGCTCGCGGCCCTGACCATCGCCAGCATCGATCTGCATCAGGGCACGGCGATCAATCCCCAGATCACCATCGACTTCATCACTGTGGATGATGATGACGGCGATCCCAACAACGGCAGCCCGCACTATGCCGAGATCAACGCGGCGTTTACGGCCCACAACATGGCCGCGCCGCCGCTCTCACTGATCGGCTTCGACTATCCCAACGGCCGGCCGGAATCCGTCAATCCCGCGGGCGGCACCACCGTGCGCGTCGAAGTGTTCGGCATTTCCGAGGATCCGCAGCCGGGCACCGGCGTTCTGCACGTCGATACGGGCACCGGGTTCGTCGCGATTCCCATGCAGGAGATCGGCAACAACCTGTATGACGGCACCTTCCCGCCCTCCACGTGCGGCAGCCAAGTGAAGTATTTCGTCAGCGCGGAGACGACCTCCGGCGATGTCGCCACCGATCCCCCGAACGCGCCGATCGGGTTCTTCACCGCCATCAGCGCCGGCAGCCTTGGCATCGTCTTCCAGGACACCTTCGAGACCAACCAGGGCTGGACTGTCGAGAATATCAATCTGACCGACGGCGCGTGGGGCCGAGGTGTGCCCGTCAACGGAAACCGCGGCGATCCGCCCGCGGATTCCAATGACCCCGGACTGCAGTGCTTCGTCACCGACAACGTCGCGGGAAACAGCGATGTGGATGGCGGGCCCACTCGACTCATCTCGCCGATTCTCGACCTTTCCGGCAGTGGCGATTTCTCCATCAGCTACCAGCGCTGGTTCACCAATGACGACGGCGACGGCGACCGGCTCGATGTTCATATTTCCAACAATGGCGGCACAAGCTGGGTGCTTGTCGAAAGTGTGCCCGGCGACGGCATCAACAGCGGGCAGTGGCGGGCCCGAACAATCCAGGTCGCCGATTTCGTCACTCCCACCAGCACCATGCGCATCCGGTTCAGCGCCACCGACAATCCCAACGACTCCGTCACCGAAGCCGGCGTTGACGACTTCAAGGTGCTGGGAATCACTTGCAACACGACGACACTGACGGCCGTCGAAGTGACCTTTGGCACGCTGATCTCAGGAGGCCTCCCTGAGATCCTGACGTCGGACAACAATCGGCTGCGAGCGCGCTCGGCCCTCGGCTTCTCGGCAAATGATCCCAACCTGGTGGTGCTCGTCGTTGACGCCGTCACTACGCAATCCAATCCCGCCACGCTCGATCTGCTGGCTGAGGGTCGGCTCAGTCAGTCTGGAGGCACAGCGCGTTGGCGGCTGCGTAATTGGAACACCAACAACTTCGTTCTGGTTCACACCTATCCGATTGGCTCCACGGAGGCCGTGGAAACGCTGACCGGAATTGCAGCCGCAAACTTCGTCCGCAGCAGTGACGGAGCCATCGAATTGCAGATCAGGCAGTCGATGGTGGCGACGTTCTCTGTCATGGGATTCGATTCGTTCACTGATCAGGTCGGGATCAGCACCAATTGATCACCGATCCATCCCCAGAAAACACGACGCCCGCGGACATGGGTCCGCGGGCGCTTTTCATAGGGGCAATGCCCAGGAGAGGACTCGAACCTCCAAGGGATTTTACTCCCACCAGCACCTCAAGCTGGCGCGTCTGCCAGTTTCGCCACCTGGGCGTGCATCATGATGGACGGAGTATATGCAACCCCGCTGTGCTGTCGAACTCGAGCCGGGTGCCATGGTCTGAGCGACGAAGGAGCGAAGGCCATGAGGCACGCGACGAACCCGCCTGATGCGAATCCGTTGCAACATCGATCGGCTACACTAGCTCGTTCCCATGACCAGGCAGGTTCAGACGAATCTCGATCACCCCACGCTCCCGCGCGTCAAGCGCGCCTTTCCCGGCATCGCGCTCAAGGCCACCGAATTCCGAGGCCAGACGGCGCTCATCGTCCCGGCGGAAAACGCACACCAGATGCTGCGCTTCCTGCGCGATGATCCGGAATGCGATTACAACTTTCTCGCGGATGTGTGCGGCGTGGACTATCTGAACTATCCCGCGCCCGCGCTGGGGCGGTTCGCCGTCGTGTACGTTCTGCGAAGTTATACACACGACCGTCTCCTCATCGTCAAGGTTTTCCTCGACCCTTCCTTCGATACCAGCGGCATCGAGCCCGACCCCGCCCTCGAGGCGGACAGCGTGACCGACATCTGGGCCGGCGCGGAATGGCGGGAGCGCGAGGTGTATGACATGTTCGGCATCCGCTTCCGGAACCACCCGGACCTGCGGCGCATCCTGCTGTGGAAGGAATACCCGGCTCATCCGCTCCGCAAGGATTATCCGCTGCGAGGGCGCGGCGAGCGCGAAAGCTACCGCATCGTCGGGCGCGAGGAAGCGTGAGCGGGGCGGCGAGGGAAATCCGATTTCGGTGGCATAGACCGGGTGCCATGGGCAAACTCCGGTTTGCCCGTGGTTTGGCGCCCGAAGGAAACCCGCCACGGGCAAGCGAAGCGTTTGCCCATGGCACCCGGCGAAGAAGCGTAGCGAACAACGAACCTATTGGCTCGCTCCGCCCACGGCGCGGATGATCGTGACCTTGTCCTGCCGCAGATCCCAGATGAACTTCTCGGCTCGCTGCGGGGCCCGCGCGTTCTCGACCATGATCTCCGCCGGGTTGGCCCGCGACCCGAAGATCTCCGCCATCTGGCCCGCCGCGTCATAGTTGATCCGCATCGCGTCGATGGTCTTCCGCATGGCGGCCAGGTGCACGGCTCCGATCGCGTCGAAGCGGCGCAGTTCCATGGCCCCGCCGAAGTCCATAGCCGAAACCTGCTCTTCGGGCCCGCGCCGGCCGAAGACGACATCCAGCACCGGGGCCGTGAGCGAAGCATCGTCCTGCCGGCCAAGGGCGCTCAGGTGCAACATCACGGCGTCACCGTCCAGATGCATCGCAAAGAGCCCATCTTCCAGTTGCTGCGTGCGCATCGACTTCGCCCACTTGAACACAGTCTTGCCCTTGCCGGTCAGTCCGCGGAATCCGCTCCCGTCATCGTGCGCAAGCGCGGGTGCATCATCGGGTGCCCCGTCGATCCGCTGATCGACGATCAACAGGTCTCCCGCGCCCGGAACATCCAGCGTCATGGTGCGCTGGTCATAATCGACGTGATCGCCGCTGACATACACGATCCGCAGGCCGCTCTCCTCGCGCGCGGCCGTGAGCCAGCTCCGGCTTTCCAGCTTGGCATCACCCTTGGCGATCATGCGCCGCAGTGTCCGGCGCGACTCGGGCCCGGCATTCGCCTGGCCCTCGGCGGGCTGCGCGTCAGCGGTAGCCACCACCACTTCATCCTCGAAATCGAGCCGGAGATACTCGCCCTCAACCGATGAATCCTCCAGCGCCGCCGTCGATTTCGCCCGCACCGTGCCGAACAGTTCGAGGGTGTCAGCTTCGCCGGCGAGACCCTCAAGGTACTCCAGCCGATCAGTGCACGAGACATCGATCACCTGCGGTGAGGGCGCTTCCGGCAACTCATTCTCCCCAGCCGGAGCTTCCGCCATCGCGCCTGCATCATCAGGAATATTCTCGACTGCTTCAGCTTCAGCGACCTCCGCACCTGCCAATGCGTCGAAGCCGCGCACCGGGCCCTTGTTGATGATCCGGGCCGTCACCGCTTCGCTCATGGTGAGCTTGCTTCGACCATCGTCGAGCCGATCGATGTGGACCTTGTCGCCCTCGGCGTGGAATGCCACATCGCCCTCGCCGCCATCAATGATCACCGGCGCGCCGACGAGGTCGGCGACGTTCTCTCTGACTTTCGCCGTCAGTTGATTGCCCGAAGCCCGCGTGCCGTCGTCGAGCGCGATCCGCACGTCATCCTCGGCGTAGAACACATCGACTTCCACCTCGCCAAACCGTCCCGGCGCTTCACCGGCCTCGCCCTCGACCGCCTGAACGGGCACGAGATGCGCGATCAGGAGCTGCGCATCGATGGCCTGAGTCGGGTCTTCCAGATGAGCGTCTCCCGTGGCGGTCATTCTGGTCGGCCGGCGCGGGCCCGATTCGCCATCACGCTCGAAGTCAATCCGCATGTCGTTCGAGGTGAGCCGCCCGCCGCGCGCATCCAGCCCGCGCACATCCACGGCGCCGCTCGCCTCGATCAACTCGATCTCATCGCGCGCTTCGGAAGCCGTGTCAAAGTCCACGCGCAGCCGGTCGGATTTCATGACGAACCGGTCCTCGGTCGCAGAAACCCCGCCGCGGAAGATCGCTTCTTCGAGCCGCGATTCACGCGCGGCCGACCCATCCTGCGGCCTCGGCGTCATGTACAGATCAACTCCATCAATCCATGCCATGGTCAGCGAGGGCTCGCCCGCGCGCTGCGGTCGATCGGCCTGCGGCTCCGCGGCCGCCAGTTCCGCTTCGTCATCGGCAGTGCGGTAAAGCTGCATGGTGCCCGCGCCGATGAACGCGCCGCGATCGGAAGCGAACCCGTACTCGAATCGCTCACCGTCGGCGATCAGCTCGGGACTTTCGAAGTGAAGCGGCGCATCGGGATTCCCGATCAGCACCGCGTGGTCCGCGGTCGCCGCATACGTGATCAACCCGCAATCGGCGGTGGCCTCCGCGCTTCGATCGATCAGCCGCGCGGGAGCGCCCTCGACCTCAAGGTGCACATCGTCTTCGTTGGCGAGCGTGATGCCCGGCTCATCGATCGGCACAATAGTGAGAGGTCCATCGTGGGTGATGCGCAGATCGTCATCGGCGGGTGGCGGCATGATGTCATCGCGGTTCCGGGCCGTGTCATCCTGCACTGATGCGAGTGCAGCCACGAGAACCAGATCCCGCCATTCACCGCTCAAGTCTGCGAACGCGATCTGGCCGCGGTGCGAACCAGGATTGGTCGATGACCGGCCCGCCGCCCGTGTCACGCGCGGCTCATCCGCTTCGAGGCCCGAATTGTCCAACGTGAAGATCGCCCGCATTTCGTCGCCGAGCACCACCTGCTCCGCCTCTTCCTCCTCCTCGTGCCCGCGCCAGATGTGCACGTTCTCCTCGAACGTGGCGCGGTAAAGCTGCATCGCAGGCTCGACGAATGCGGATCCACGGTCGCGCCGGCGTCGGGGGCGCTCGGCATCTTCCGCCCGCCGATCGCCCGGCGGTTCGTGCAGCTCAGCATCTTGCTGGAATCCCGCCCCGCGCCCGGGCCAGATGTTCTCCACCGCAGTCTGGTTGATCCGACCCTCTCCAGGAAGTCGCTCGCCTTCTTCGACGGCGTTTGATGCAATGCGAATCGGCTGCAGCGTTTCCTCAGCCCGCAAAAACTGCAGGCCGTTCTCCTCGTCATATCGCGCAAGCAGGTTGCGCCCACGGAACTCGAATGTGTCCGTCCTCACAAGGACATCGCCGGGACATGTGATCTCGCCGGTGATGTTGTCAAACTGGGCGTCGGAGGTCTCGATATAGACCGATGGAGGAGCCGTGGCGTATTTCGGGGTTTCATCTCCCTCGGGGTCGAACATTCGGATCTTCACGTCGCCGCTGATCCGGCCCGATTCGATGATGTCGTTGTCACTGCGCCGCTTGGCGCGGCAGAAATTGCCCTCCAGAGTGAGCACTCGCCCTTGCGACAGGAACATCACGGCCACGGGTTCGAGCAGGTCGATCATGCTGTCGGCCTGGGGTTCCAGCCGCTCAGCCTTGTACATCTGAACGAGCCGCCCGTTCGCATCCGCCACTTCGATCCAGGCGCCCGACTCGAAGATCACTTCGGGATCTCCCGATTGGGAGGCGGCACCATCGCCGGTCAACGTCCGTGGCGAGTACTCCTCCACATCGTCTGGCGTGTCCGGTTGCCCATCTTCAAGAGGTTCGGGACCGTCGAGGTTGAACGCGACCACCAGCAGCGCCCCGGCGAGCATCACGCCGCAGAGAACCAGCAGCAGGCGACGAACGCCGCTGGCCCGCAGAGCAGGGGATCGTCGGGCGAGCACGGGGCGCGGGAGATCAGCCATGGATTTCGTGTCCGAAGAGATGGAGCGCCGCACCCCATTGACCGCGAGCGCGAATCAGGTGTTCGATGGCTTCGCGGACTGCTCCGTGTCCACCCGGCCGCGATGTGACGAACCGCGCCATTCCCATAATTTCCGGGGCGGCATCGGCGACCGCCATAGGATAGCCCGCAAGGCGCGCCATCGGCAGGTCGGGTAGGTCGTCCGCGAGGATGGCGGTATCCGCCTCGGCAAGCCGCAAGTCGCTCAAGAGCCGGCGAAGGGCGTGCCCCTTGTCATCCGCGCCCTGAATCACGTGCTTGATTCCCAGTTCTGCCGCGCGATGCCGCACTACATCGCCGCGCCGGCCCGTGATCAAGGCCGTTTCATATCCCAAAGTGCGCCAGATCTTGATTCCGGTGCCGTCGCGGACGTGGAATCGCTTGGTCTCGACGCCGCGGTCATCGAGGTGAATGCCGCCATCGGTCATCACGCCATCGACATCCAGCACGAGCAATCGAACCGTGGCGGCGGCTGCGGCATCTCCGACCGCGGTTTCAAACGAAGGGTTCATTCCCCCATTGTAGATGGGAACGGTTTCACTGAACTTCTTGCGGGTGCGCAATCTTCCCCCCTTCCTCTCAGGGAGGGGGCCAGGGGGTGGGTGTGACTTCAAGATTATTGCTGCGATCGAATTTATGGATGCAGCGGCGGGCTGGTCGCTGGCTCGCCCACGGCTTCCCGTGGTTCGAGCAGCCCCTGCAAAACCGATTTCTCGCTGCTCTCCTCGCGCCCTTCCAGAAAATGGCGCAGCCACTGCCGCTTGAGATCATCGCCGGATTGCGCGATCTCCTTCAGTTGCGTGAAGTTGTGCCTGAGGAATCCTTCGGCATCATCTCCGAAAATCCCCTCGATCTCCGCTTCGTTCATGCCGGATTCAGCTTCATCCAGAACGAACCGGTCGGCCTCCTCGTCCAGCGTGTAACGGATCGACGCGGTGCGGGTGAACAGTTCGCTCAGCCCCTCGATCGAGAACAGCTCCCCATTGGTGTAGCGGATGGAAAGATCGACATCGACCGCAGGCTCTCCTTCATCGGAGCCGATGCCGCGCGGCGACCCGCTGAAGGACCGATTGAACGGCATGTCATGGCCGTTGACATGCCCCTCGACCGGGTAGCTCAGGACCGATTGCAGCGATCCGCCCGCCGCATACCACGTATCGTGCACGCGGGAGAAGCCGCTTCCGCCGCCCTTGAGCGCGCGGATCACGAGCCATCGACCGCCTCCCCCCAGGCTCTCGATTCGGTGCTGGGGCGGACCGGATCGCTGATTTCGCACATCGACGAAACCGAGGTTCCGCCAGCCTGATTCCGCGTGATCAAGCGCCAGAAACTGGTAGTCCCAGGCCGAGCTGTCCGTGATTGTGAGAAGGAGCTCCTCGCCGTCCGTTCCATCGAGCTCGGCGGCGAAGCGCACGACCTCGATCGGGTCACCATCGCCGCGATCGGCGAAGATATCAGTATTGATTCCGAGATCCTTCCAGAGCGAGCGCAGCTTGCCGATTCCTCCCGAGCGAAGCGAATCCAGCAGAGTTGTCTCGGGCGACACGTCGGAGGCGGCTGATTCAGGCGTGAGTTCCTCGCTCGCCTCCATGCGCAGGTCCTGAGCCTCCGGCTCGGGAGGATCAACCGCCATGGTGCTCAGGATGGCCAGAACGATCATCGACATGCATCTGATCCCTGCCCCAGCGACGCGGACGCCCGCCCGGCTTCGATGTGCTGATACTATCCTCGGCCCCAACCCCCCGTGCAAGTTGAATTTGCCTTCACGCGATCTTCGTTAGAACGATACTCGGGACGGCCCGCTTCCGTTTCATGCCCAGATTCACACCGGCTGGTGCGATTGAAAGGCCGCCCGCGCCTCGGCGAGGTCGGCATGCACTTGAAAGACGCGATCGAGACGTGTCATGACGAGCGCCTGCATCGGGTCGCCGTGGAAGCCCGCCAGCATCATGTCGCCCCCGCGTTTTCGCATGCGGTGGTGGAGGCGGATCAGGATGCTCAACCCGCCGCTTGAAATGTAACTAAGACTCGTTCCATCGACGATGAGCTTCCTCACGCCCTCGTCGATCAATCGTTCCAGCAACGCGACAACGTCGCCGCCGGCCTCCTCGTTGAGGCTGGCATCTACCTGAAGGATGGCCACATGACGGTCGGATTCGTCCCGCGCGAATCGCATCACCAAGTGTATGCGGGTGCCCGTGGCTTGAGGAGACCCCCCGGCGCAAATCACTCCCGTACGACCTTCATGGCGATCAGGTCCTGAACATCGATGAGGCCGACCGGCCGGCCTTCGTGATCCACCACGGGGATTTCGTCGAGCCGCTTCTCGCGCATGAGGCGAACGGCGTCGCGGACCAGATCATCGACCGTCAAATGCTTGGGATGGCGCGTCATCACCTCCCGAATAGTGCTGCTTAGCTCCCTGGGATTGCGCAGAATCAGTCGGCGCAGGTCGCCATCCGTAAAGATGCCGGAGAGCCGCCCGGCTTCATCAACCAGGACGAGAGCGCCGGCCCGGCGATCACCCGCGCTCTGTTCAAGCGCCTTGGCGACCGTCGCGGAGTCGGGGACCACCGGCAGGTTCTCGCCCACGCGGAAGCGCAGGACTTCGGTGACCGGGCGCAGACCCGCTCCCAGCATGCCGCCCGGGTGATTCTTGTGGAAATCGTCGGCCTGGAAATTCCGACGCCGCGACAGCGCCAGCGCCAGGGCGTCGCCCGCGGCGAGCATCGCGGTGGTGCTCGCGGTCGGCGCGAGGTTGAGCGGGCACGCCTCAGTGAGGTCGCCCAGCGCCAAATGCGTCGAGGTCAACCGCGCCAGCGACGACTTGGCGTTGCACGAGATTCCGATCGTCGCCGCGTTGTCTGCCTGAAGGATGGTCGCGAGGTTGACCACCTCCTCAGTTTCTCCGGAATACGAAAGCAGCACGACCACATCGCCGCGGCGGATCTTGCCGAGATCGCCGTGCATCGCCTCGGCCGGGTGCAGAAAGTGGGACGGCTGTCCAAGCGATGTGAAGGTCGCGGCGATCTTCTGCCCGATGAGCCCCGACTTCCCCATGCCTGAAATGACAACGTGACCCTCGCATCGCTCGAGGAGGTCCAGGCATCGCAGCCACTCCTGATCGATGCCCTCGGCCACGCGCCTTATCGCTTCCGCCTCGGCGCGCAGCGCCTCGGCCAGGAAGGCCGCATCATCCTGCTCCTGCCGCGGTTTCGGAGATTGTCGCTTTGTCTGGGGCATATCCGATAAGATCGGGAGGTTTGTGCCTGGGACGCCCGGCTTCCAGCCGGGCAGCATCATTGTATTTCATTCGAAGCCCACGGTCGCCGACCGTGGGCTTCGAATGACTCCAATCTCTGAAACTCAAATCCATGGCTCAATTGCTCCAGGACGACTACCACATCACGCTCGATGCCTTCAAGGGGCCGCTTGATCTGCTGCTCTTCCTGATCCGCCGCGCCGAGGTGGAGATCACCGACATTCCCATCGCCGAGATCACCGACCAGTATCTCGACTTTCTGGGACAGATCGAGGACATCGACATCGACCTCGCGGGCGAGTTCCTCGTGATGGCGGCCACGCTGGTCGAGATAAAAGCTCGCGTCCTCCAGGCCCGCCGCGAACGCAGGCCGGGAGATTCCGAGACCGGCGAGGCCGTTTCAGCGACCCTCGCAGGCGCCGATACGGGCCTCGACTTCGATCGTTCCGATCCGCGCTACGAGCTCATCCAGCAGCTTCTCGCCTACCAGAAATATCGCATCGCCGCGGAAGATCTCGAGCATCGCCGCGAGGAGTTTCGCAATCGATTCGCGGTTCAGCCGGCCCGTCACGATCTGCGCACCGAGGGGACGCCCGGCACACCGGGGGCGCCGGGCAGTCAGCCCGTCGATGAATCGAGTGAAACCATGGACCTCGACATCGAGGATGCGCACATCTTCGACCTCTTCGAGGCTTACGAGCGCATCGTCGCATCCGTCGATTTCTCGCGCCTGGGCGAGCACGAGGTGCAGGATAATGACACACCCATCGGCCTGCATCAGGAAGATCTGCTGGACCGTCTGCGCCGCGCGCTCGCAATTCCCCCCTCCCTCTCAGGGAGGGGGCGAGGGGGTGGGTCAGACGCCTCGGTCATGCCCGGCGTCCGCCGCATCACGCTTCAGGAAGCATGGCTGGGCCGGCGCAAGATCGACATCATCGGCCTCTTCCTCGCGACGCTCGAGCTCGTCCGCCAGCGGCGGATCACCGTCGTGCAGGATGAACCCACCGGCGAAATCATGCTCCAGTTGAACGAGGATCCGGCGGATCCTTCAAGCAGTTAGCCGCCGCCCTTGTGGCGGCGCATGGCGCCCAAGCCGGGACAAGCCCGGCCGCTAACGCCCCATCCCCGCCGCCTTCTTCAGCTCGGCAACTTCCGATCTCGTCAGCTCACGCCACTGGCCCATCGACAGGCCCTTCAATTTCAGCGGGCCCATCTGCACCCGGTGCAGCTTCTTCACAGGGTGGCCGAGGTCGATCATGATCGACTTGATCTGTTGATCCCGTCCTTCGCGCATCTCCATGAGCAGCAATGACCGTTCGCGATCGCGTTTGAGCAGCTTCATGCGAACGCCGGGCGCGCGTGACCTGGACTCGACCGCTTGCGGCGAAGCACGCCCTTGATCCCTCCCATGAACACGGCCCGACATCCGGTGCGCACTTCTGCCGTGCAGGCCGATTCCCTCCTCGATCCGCTTCACATCGCTCTCGTCGAGAGATCCCTTCACCGTCACTTCATAGATCTTGTGAACCTCGTAGCGGGGATGGGTCAGCCGATTCGTCAACTCGCCATCATTGGTCAGGAGAAGCAGGCCCGAGGTGTCCATGTCGAGTCGGCCCACGGAGTACAGCCGCGCCTTCGACGGGTGTTGCACGAGATCAAGGGCGCGCGGCCGGCCCTCGGGATCGCTGCTGGTCGAAAGCACCCCCCGCGGCTTGTAGAGCATGACGTAGATGGTCCGCTCCGGGCGATGGATGCGAACGCCGCTGACGATGATCCGGTCCTTCGCGGCATCGACCCACGCCGGCAGCGAGGTCACCAGCGTTCCGTTGACCGTCACTTCGCCCATCTCGATCAAATCCTCGCAATGCCGCCGCGACCCGATGCCCGCATCCGCCATCACGCGCTGCAGCCGCTCGCCCCGCGAGGCATCGGTAAAGGGGTGGTTGCGAGGTTTGGCGCGGGGCCGCTGGGGCATGAAGCGATGGTATGCTGCAAACCGACTCACCACGGAGTCACAGAGGTTGCACAGAGAACTCACGGAGGGAATCGTTTTCGTTCAAATGCCAGTCCCGTCCACCGGTGCTCCGGTTGGTCCAGACTTTGATCGACTCTGTGCCTTCTCTGTGGATTCTCTGTGTCTCTGTGGTGATTCGTTCGGGAGAATGTGCTGATGCGATGCCCCTGGTGCCTTTCCGATCCTCTCTACATACGCTATCACGACGAGGAGTGGGGGTTTCCGACCATCGATGGTGCCGATCCCGATGTGCGGTTCTTCGAGAAGATCGTGCTCGAGGGGTTCCAGGCCGGGCTTTCCTGGCTGACCATTCTGCGCAAGCGCGAGAACTTCCGCGATGAAGTCCGGGGGTTCCGTGGCTTCGACATCGAGCGTGTCGCTCGCATGACGAAGCGCGATGTCGAGCGCCTGCTCGGCAACCCCGGCATCGTTCGGCACCGCGGCAAGATCGAATCCGCCATCAACAATGCCCGCCGCGCCCTCGATCTCGTCGACGAGCGCGGGTCGCTCGCGATGTACCTCCGCGATTTCCTGCCGGCCGATTCGCCCCATCACCGGATGATGTCAACCATCCCGCCCAAGACGGCCGAAAGCGTCGCCCTCAGCAAGGACCTGCGCGGGCGCGGCTGGTCGTTCGTCGGCCCGACCACCATGTACGCCTTCATGCAATCCGTGGGAATCGTGAACGATCACCTGACCGACTGCGGCACCTTCGGCAAGGTGGAGAAAGCGAGAAGATGGTGGGGAGGAAAGTAGACAAGTGACAGGTAGACAGGTGGAAATGTGGAAGCCGCATCTGAGGAGGGCTCGACGAAGATGTGGATCGAAACCACGTCTCGACTTCCACACGTCTACCCGTCTACCTGTCTACCTCACGCCCTCACCCATTGCCTCATCCACCTCCATCCTGCTAACATCCTGCCAACTCGGCGGGCGATTTCGCCGACGAAAAGGAAGGGCAGGGAGGTCGCATGTCGGTCGCGGCGCTGGATGACAAGGTACTGGTGCTCAATCGTCTGTATGCGGCGGTGCGCGTCATCGGCGCGCGGCGAGCGTTTTCGCTCCTCTTCGCCGAACGGGCCGAAGTCATCTCGGTCGAGAACGGCAAGTACCTCAACTACGACTTCTCGTCGTGGACGGAGATCGCATCGCTGCAGAAGCAGTTCGAGCCCGATGCCCACACCTGGATCCGCACGCCGCACTTCGAGATCGCGGTGCCCAAGATCATCCGCCTCCTCGGCTACGACCGGTTGCCCGAGCGGCACGTGAAGCTGACGCGCCGCAACATCTTCGCGCGCGACCGCAACCGCTGCCAGTACTGCGGCGACACGTTTCCCACCAGCGAGCTTTCGCTCGATCACATCGTTCCCCGCGTGCAGGGCGGGACGAACTCGTGGGAAAACATCGTCTGCGCCTGCACCCGGTGCAACATGCGCAAGGGCGGGCGCACCCCGAAGCAAGCGCATCTCAAACTGATCCGCAAGCCGGTCAAGCCGCGCCGCAACCCCACCATCACCATCCGTCTCGGCGAGATGAAGTATCACTCGTGGAAGGCATTCCTCGACGATGCCTACTGGCACGTCGAGCTGCGCTGAGAAAGGAAAGTGGCACAAGAGCAGGTGGCGCAGGCGTCCCGCCTGTGATCGCTGATGATGGCTCAACGCCATCATCAGCGATGCGACTGTGCAGCGGGCGCACAACTTCAGCGGCTTTGGGCATCGAGCCCAAAGCCGCTGACACAGGCGGGACGCCTGCGCCACTGATATCATGCGTGCATGCCGCTTCGCCTGATCACGCCGCGCGGGCTGGCCGCGGGTCATTCATCGCCGCCGACAGAATCACCCGATGCTGTTGAGCGCGCCGTGTTCTCTGGCGACACTCTTGGCGACGCGTTCATTGATTCAACCTCGCGCCGGCCGGCCCATCCCGCCGTCATCACCGCCGCGGGAGCCGTCACGCACGCGCGGCTGCAGCGCGCCGCCCAGGCACTCAGCCGCGCCCTTCGCGCTTCCGGCGAATTCACCCGCCAAGATCGCGTCGCTCTTCTGCTCTCCAACAGCCCGCTCTTTCCCGCTACGTACTACGGTGTGATTCTTGCTGGCGGCGTGGCTGTCCCGCTTCCACCCGACATCGAATCCTCGCGTTTCGAGCGGATCATCCGCGAAGGCGGCATCCGCATCATCATCGCCGCCGATGAAGCGCCGCTGCGCCGGGCCGGTCTCTCCTTTTCAATCTTCCTACTCGATCTCGATCAATCAGAACTTCCGCACGATGAAGCGGCGCGCGAGCCCGCAGAGGTCCAATCATCCGACCTCGCCATGATCCTCTACACCTCGGGCTCCACCGGCCAGCCCAAGGGAGTGATGCTCTCGCACGCCAACATCCTCGCCAACGCGCGGATCATCTCCACGCACCTGCCCGTCGGCCCGGGACATCGCGCCCTCGCCAACAGTCCCTTCTATCACGCCTTCGGCAACGCGGTCATGCAGACACACCTCCTGTGCGGGGCCACCCTCGTCATCGACGGCACGCTGACCTTTCCCAAGACGCTGATCGATGCGATCGAGCGCCACCAGGTGACGACGTTCTCCGCGGTGCCGGAGGCGTGGCGATTTCTCATGTCGCGCAGCGCCGTGCGCGCGGGCTCGCTGCCGAGTCTGCGCTACGCCACCACGGCCGGCGCTCTCATGCCCGATGACCTCGCCCGCCGCATCGCAGCAGCAATCGCCCCTGCGAAGTTCTTCAGTCTCTACGGTCAGACCGAATCGACTTCGCGGTTGTCATACATCGAGGCGCAGGATCTCGCCACGCATCCCGGCTCCATCGGTCGCGGTGCTCCCGGTGTCGAGCTCCAAGTCGTCAACGAGCGCGGCCAGCGCGTCCAGCCGGGCGAAATCGGCGAAATCCGCGCCCGCGGCCCCAACATCATGGTGGGATACTGGGGTGACGATGCAACCACACGTCGCACCCTGCGCGATGGCTGGCTCCACACCGGTGATCTTGCCATCGTGGATGACGATGGATTCATCGCGCTCCGCGGCCGGATGGATGACATCATCAAGATCGGCGGCATCCGCCTTCATCCCGCGGAGGTCGAGGAGATCATTCGGCTGCGCGCGCCGGGAACGGATGTTGCGGCCGTCGCTTTTCAGCGGGAGGGCGCGGAGCCGCGGCTGGCGATCTTCGTTCGCCGGGGGACCACAGACGGTCCCGATGAAGCATCGATTCGTGATCTCTGCTGCCGCGATCTGCCGCGGCACATGATCCCAGCCGTTATCGAGTTCGTCGATGACTTTCCGCTCACGGGCACGATGAAGCTCGATCGCCGCGCCTTGGCGCAGCGCGCCCGCGACTTGGCGACTTCCTCCGTTACAATCCCCGCATGACCGATCGCGAGGCCATTGTCGAGGATCTCTGCCAGTTCGTCCGCACGCGCAGCCTCACCGGCCGGCCCGTGACCTCCGAGACCGATCTGCTTGGCACGGGGCTGCTGGACTCGATGCTTGTCATCGATCTTGTCGCGCACGTCGAGGCCAGGCACGGCGTGAGCATCGGCGATGGCGAAATCACGCCCGAGCACTTCCGCTCCATCGCACCGCTCGCCGATCTCATCAGCAGAAAACGCAACAATGTTCAACGCGGAGTGCCGCGGAGTGCCGCGGAGGGGGAATGAAACCACAGATGCACGCGACTCGACTGTCTTCGACGCTGAGCTCTCTTCGAGCCTGAGCCTCAGAGCCGAAGACAGACGAAGCGAGCTCGTCGAAGTCAGATTCACACAGATGGAAATAGACGAATAGAGTGATCGAATCGGGCGAGTAGCTTCCGGTGACGCGGGAGTCCCGCTCTCCGGCGAGTCTTCGACCTGTGTTGCCGCAGCCGCTGAGTGTTGAGGGCCCGCCGCGCGGCCGCACGCTCGCTCGCGGCATTGAGCCGCGAGCGAGCGTCACAGGCGTCCCGCCTGTGCCACTGATGTCTTTCTCATTTTTCACCTTTTCACCTTTTCACCCCTTCACCTCTTCACCTCTTCACCTCTTCATTCTTCACTTTTCCACCTGTCACCCGTCCACCCGTCCACACCTTCACCTCTCGACCATGTATCGGCCTCTCCAATCACGCCCTATTCCGTCGTCGCAGATTCCCTTCTTCAACAAGTTGTATCTGCACATGGTCGGTCCAGGCATCGACCCCACCATGGCATGGGGCACCGAGGTCGATGTCACCAGGATGAACGCCTACATCGTGGAGGCATCGGCGCGGCTGAACGTGCTGCTCTCGGTGCCACACATTCTCGCCAAGGCGGTGGCGCGTGCCCTCATCGATCATCCGCAGTTCAACTGCCGCGTCGTCGGCCGCCGCCTGTATCGCTTCCGCGATGTGAACGTGCTTATGTCGTTTCAGAATCGCGGCCGCAACGAGGCCGACCTCCTTTTTCTCAAGAAAGTCGATCGCCAGCCGCTCAAGACCTTCACGGAAAACATGTGGTCGGAGATGGGCAAGGCCCGCCGCGGCGAGGATGCGATGGGCAAGGCTAAGCACAACGCCGAGCGATTCGGATCGTTCCTCTTCCGCGCCATGGTGCGAATCGATCGCTTCATCACAAACCGGCTGCCATTGCCCCTGATGGTCAGCCGCCTCGCGCGGCTGCACGCCACACCGGTCGTGATCAACTGCCTGAACTTCCCCGGCGCGCCGCCCTTGCGCGTGTACAAGGCCACGCAGGTGGGCAGCAACTCGTGGTGCGTACACGTGGCGTTCGGACCGACGGAGGATCGCCCGATCATCGAAAACGGAGCCGTCGTGATCCGGCCGCTGGCGCCGCTTTTCGTGCGCGTCGATCACCGCATGGGCGATGCCGTCGATCTCGGTCGGTTCACGGCAACCATCCGCGACTATCTCGCCGATCCCGCGCGCATTCCCGGTCTCGAAGAAGGCGATCCCGATCATGACTGGTGAGCCAGCAGCGCCCGGTGTAACGGGGACGCCCGGCACACCGGGGGCGCCGGGCGGTCGCGACCGGCGCTCATACATCGTCATCGGGACCGGCGCGCTGGGCATCTACTACGGCGGGCTGTTGCACCGCGCCGGCGGGCGCGTGATGTTTCTTTCGATGCATGGCGAGGCCCGCGCCATCTCGCAGCGGGGAACGCCCGGCGTCCCGCCGGGCAGTCGCTCGTTCACGATCGAATCCCCCGCCGGCGACAACACGATCGACAATCCCCGCTTTGTATCGCTTGGGGAGTCCATCACTCCGTGCGATGTCGCGATCATCTGCCTGAAGACGACGCAGAATCACCTGCTGCCCGACCTTCTGCCGCGCATTCTGCGCCCTGGCGGCACAGCGCTCTTCCTTCAGAACGGCATCGGCGTGGAGGAAGAAGCCCTCGATGTTCTTGCGCCTGAACAGATCCTCATCGGCCTGTGCTACATCGGCGTCGAGCGCATCGCTCCCGATCGCATCCGTCACATCGATGGCGGCCGGATCGTGATGGGGGAATTGGGAGCGCGGGCGTCCCGCCTGCCATCCTTATTCTTTCAGCGCCTTCTCGATGTCGCCAACGATCTCAAGCGCGCCGGCATTTCCGTCCAGCCGACCGATGACATTCTGCGCGCTCAGTGGCAGAAGCTCCTGTGGAACATCCCCTTCAACGGGCTGTCGGTCGTGCTCGACATGATGCCCCATGAGATTGTGGAGGCGAGAGACGATGAGACAAAGAGACGAAGAGACGAGGAGACAACGAGGCGCAGTGACGCCGGACTTGACGAGTCGCCGCGGCGACAGGAAGGTCCGGGTTCTTACAATCGTCAATTCCCAGAAGTGCATTCTCCTCTCTACCTCGTCGAAACCATCATGCGCGAAGTCCTCGCCGCCGCCCGCGCCACCGGTCGCACGCTTCCCGACTCGCTCATCAATCAGTTGATCGATTACACGCGCACGCTGCCGCCCTTCCGCACCAGCATGCGCATGGACTACGACCGCGGCCGGGAAATGGAGCTGAAAACGATGTACGAAAATCCCATCCGCCTCGCGCGCGAACACGGGGTTGCAATGCCCGCGACAGAGAAGGTCTGGCGACTCCTCCAGGATGCGGGCGAGAGAAACGAAGGAATGGGAGGAGGCGTGACTTGACACCGGCGCCGCGGCGCGGTGCAATGCGTGAAACAGGAAGGTCAATCATGTCATCGCTTATCCGGTCGTGCCTCGCGGCGTTCGCTGTCGTGGCGGTGGTGGAGTGCGCGATGGGAGCGCCGGTTGCCAGCGCTCAGGAACTGCCGACAACCGGTCACTACGTCTGCTGCAAATGCGGCAGTTTTTTCGAACACGACGAGTGGACCTGGGGTCTCGATCGCAGCGTGATCGCCCTGTGCCCCGACTGCGCGGCGGAGTATGAAGCCGACTATGGCAGTCTGGAAGAGGCGGCGGCCATGCTGGCGGAGGACATCAGGGGGATGCACGCGCGCTCGAAGCAGAAGCGCAGCGCGTACAACGACTGGGTGGAGCGCTACGATGCCGCGCGCGACAGCATCTGGGGCTTTCAAGGATCGCTTGCGAAGACATCAGTGTCCATGCTGGGAATTGCCGCGGCGGGAGCCGGCGGGTCACAATGGAAGTCACTGGCCAAGGCCAGTCAGGGCCTTCAATGGACGCAGACCGGCCTCGATCTCGCGCAGGGTCCGGATGACTGGATGAACTGGGCTGGCGCCGGCACGGAAATCTTCGGCACGGGACCTCTGCTCGAGATGTACGCGGATGAGTTCTTCCAAGATGCCATCAAAAATGCCGTCCATACCTATCAACAGACGGGCGACGCGCACCTTTTCCAGAGCCAGATTGGTCGCGCGGCGGCGGAGAGGATGGGCGTCAGCAACTTCGCGGAAGGGCTGAACAAGTACAGCGAACGGATGAATCAGCTCGGCGCCTTCCTCGACCTCATTGGCTGCCTGCGGGCGGCTTGGGACATGGGAAATGCCATCGCCGACTGGCGCCTCGCCTGGAAGAACACTGCTGAACTCGACCAGGAACTGAAGGACATCGACGATCAGATCGAAGCGCTCGGCAACATGCGCCAGTGCATCCTCGGAGAAATCGAAAGGCGCAACAACGACGACGGGGACGGCGGGGGCGACGGCGGCGGCGATGTCCGCAGTGATCATCTCTCCGCCAATCTCTCTTTGATTCCCGCGTGGCAGGATCCGCCTTTGCAGAATGAAGATTCGCTCGAACTCGAGCCGCTGGAACCGCTTCGAGAACCAGATGGCCCGCATCCCGCCGACGTGACCATGTGGCGTGCCTCGCAGCAGATCGAAGCGCTCAAGGCCAAGATCGAGGAGACGCAGGTCGAGTTCGCGCGCGATGTGCTGCCGAACTCGCTCGTGCTCTTGGCGATCGCGGTCCAAGGCAACCAAGAACATGCCGGGGTCGTATCCAGACTCTGCGCGGAAACCCTGCCTGCGTTCCGCACTTTCGAAACCGATGTCGCCGACATCCTGAGGGACTGCCGCACACTCATTCAGGACCTTCATGAGGACACCGTGAACCTCGGAGAGAATGAGGAAGATCGCGCCCGGTTCAAGTTCCTCAACTCGAGCGTCACGTTCCAAATCGCCGACTGGGTGCCGGCGCTCGAAAGCTGGGGCTGGTCGGGCGTCGTGCCGGCCGGCGCCGGCGCGAAAGGTCGCATTGACATCGAATCGATCGATGGTCTGCGGCTGCTGCCCGCGGGATCGTACGATGTGATGTGGGCGCCGGGGTACGCGCAGTACGAGCAGCCGGTGCTTCTCGCGAAGGCGCTTGACATCAAGGATGGCGACATCGTCGAGATACGCGTTGACAGCGGCGCGCGCATCGAAGCGGCGGTATGGGTGCAGCCGTTGGACGGCTCCTGGGGCTGGTGGGGGGCAGCGCCGGCGGGCGATCCCGGTGGCTGGAACGCACGCATCAACTGGCACGAGCGTGGCGATGTGCCGCTGGTGCTCCCGCCGGGGAATTACGACATCTACTGGGCCCAGGGGTTTTACCAGCGCGACACGCCGGTGCGCATTGCATCCAACATCACGATCGGCGCGGGCGAGCTGAAAGCGATCCGCGTCAACACCGGCGTTCGCCTGAATGATCTGCCGGTCAGTGGCACAGGCGTCAGTGGCACAGGCGACCCGCCTGTGGTCCTCCCCGCATTCGATCCCAACTGGGGTTGGTGGGCGGTGGTTCCCGTCGGCGGCGGCGAGGATGACTGGATCAATTACTCGCGCGGCGTTCTGACGCAGCCGCTGGTCGTCCCGCCGGGAACGTATGACATCCTCTACGACGCCGGATTGAGCAGCGAAACCGTCCGCTTCGCGGAAAATGTAGTCGTGAAGGAAGGGCAGTTGGTGTCGATTCCGGTGCGGTGAGGCGTTCGCGGCCGGGCTTGCCCCGGCAATACAACCCTCACCGAAGGTCAAGCGAAGCGCACAGGAGGCACAGAGGCACGGTAAGATTTGGTGAAGTGGTGATGTGGCGATCTGGTGATTTGGTGATTTGGTCAGGGAGGGGACTCTTGAAACGGTCTGAAGCGAAGCCCAATCGCCTCGATGTGTGGGGCGACAGCATGATGGGGAAACTGCCCGCGCGCAGCCGCAAACGGCGCAAGCGAGAGGCAAGCAAGAAGCGGCGGGTTCTGCTGGCGCGCGAAGTGGTGCAGTCGTAGGGTCCGCTATGCGGGCCACTGGTTTCCTCTCCTCCCTCGGGAGAGGGTGGGGGTGAGGGTGGCCCTGATGGGCGGCGCAGACCAAAGGGTTGCCACGTGTGCCCGGGAGCCACAGTGCCTTGATGCCTTGATGCCTCGATGCCTTGATGCCTCGATGCCTCGATGCCTCGATGCCTTGGTGCCTTCCCAACTCCGCGCGGGCCGTTCCGGGGGCGGGGTTCCTCCGGTTCCTTCGCCATTCCGGGGGCCGACGCCGGTTCGGGTGTTCGCAGAGCGGGCGGAGGGACGCCCGGAATCCGCGAAGCTACTCAACTGCACAGACTGTTCTTTGCCAGCAACTCGCTGCGACCGTTCTCGAACCGAATGGCAAACGCCGCGCGGCCAACCTGTTCGAGTTGGGCGACGCAATTGCTCAGTTCGCGGATGGCGGCGCTGACCGTGCTTCCCGGCCAACCATTGATGTCGATACACATGCGCGCGAGCCTCGTGTCTGATCCATCCTGGAGACTGCTGTCAATGCGAGTCATCGCGTTGATCCGCGAGCCGTATTCCGCGAAGAACCGCTTCGCTTGTTCGAGTTCGGCATGATCGTATTCCGGCACGGCGATCAGCAATGCCAGATATGGCTGATCGCCGGAGTGTTGGCGAGTGGCTTGCTTCGCCTGCTCCCACTGCTCATTGAGCCAATTCACCCCACGAGCAGCAGTGTGCATTGTCTTTTGCGTCTGGCTTCGCAGCGTCTCCTGTTGCAACTTTTCCGAGCCAGTTACAGCACCAGCGGCGGCCTTGACGATCCAGATCAGGACGGCGACGACGACGACGATGGCGAAGAGGATTAGTCGAGCCATAAGCACGCTCCATGGTGGCACAGTGTACCATCACACAGAGGCCAAATGGCAAGTGATTCCACAAGCGGCTTTCAGTGGCTCGCCTGGGGGGTGGGCGCGGCGGTTCTCTACATTGTCGTGTCGAACACCCTCTATCTCCTCCTTGGCGCACGGCTCTTACAATTCCTGCCGGGCGTCAACGTCAAGGGCTTCCGAGGGACGCTTCGGCTTGCACTTCTACTTGCCGTTTCAGTTGCCGCCTCTGTATTGTGGGCCGGCAAACGCGCTTTACAGTCTCTCACCCGTCGTCAGCCGACTCTCTGGAAGGATGAGATCGCTCGTGGTGTTCAACTCGCCGCGAAGATTTCAGACAGTATGACTGCGATTGTGCCGCGCCGTCGTGGGAGTCGATAGTCAAGTACGCCAATTCGAGCGAGATGGGGCGAGGACCAAATGGGAAGGCACAGCAGGAGAAGGGAGGTTGTCAATGAGCTTTAGGACAGACCTCAAACCGCTCAGGGGCTATCGATTTGTCTTCGCAACGTCAAAGCCCGGACTCTTCGTTGTCCGTGTGACGGCGAAGGTGCTCTTCGTGCCAGTCAACGCAGCCGAATTCGAGCTTCGCACCGATGATGTCGAGACCGTCAATCGAGCTCTCGACGAACTCAGGCACGCATTGAATGTGCCAGTGCAGTGCATTCAAAACGGCTCGGCAGATGCTGCTCGCGATGAAGTCGCTCGGTGGGCGGATGAGAATGGCTTCGTGGACCTGATGGGTAGCGGCCACTTCTCGAAACCGAGAGCGTAATAACTCCGCGGCGCGTTAACGGTGACTCATCCTCACGGACTAAGGCGCGTGCAACCTTCTCTAGGGCCCTCATCGCCTCGATGGGAAGTTTACGTAGCCCCAACGCTCACCGGCAGCGGTTGCGGCCGGGGGTTGTAGTTGGGCTGGAGCGCGATCTCCAAAGGCAACCGTTTGCCGTCCGGGCCGCGCGGGATGTTCTCCTCATCCACGATCCGCTGGATCGCCATGATCCCTTCCATCAACTGCTCCGGCCGGGGCGGGCAGCCGGGCACGTAGACATCGACGGGGATGAACTGATCGACGCCCTGCACGACGGCGTAGGTGTCGAACACGCCGCCGGTGGAGGCGCAGGCGCCCATCGAGATCACCCACTTGGGCTCCGCCATCTGAATGTAGATCCGCTGCAGGACGGGGAGCATCTTGACCGCGACGCGTCCCGCCACGATGAGAAGGTCCGATTGACGCGGGCTGAAGCGCATGACCTCCGCGCCGAAGCGGGCGAGGTCGAAGCGCGAGGAAGCGGTGGCCATGAGTTCGATGCCGCAGCAGGCGGTGGCGAAGGGCATGGGCCAGAGGGAACTTCGCCGCGCCCAGTTGATGACGCGGTTGAGCTTGGTGGTGAGGAACCCTTCGCCGGTGAGTGCGGCTTCGATGCCCATGGTGAAGAATCATAGCCACAGATGAACAGAACTGGAACCGCAGATGCACGCAGATGCACGCGGATAAAGGGGCAGAAGGCAGAAGGCACAGGTTAGGGGCCAGAGCGGCAGATACGTCGAAAAAGACTACGTCAGCAAGCCCCTTCGTCGCTCCGTTGTTTCCTCTCCTCGTCTCTCCGTCTCTTCGTCTCTTGGTCTCTCCGTCTCTCTCTCCATCTGTGTTCATCTGCGTTCATCGGCGGTTTCAAATCCGTGGCTCAGAAGCCCGCGACTCGCGCGATTCGCTCCAGGATCACGATGTACGCGTTGCCCCACGCATCCTCGCGGAAGAAGCGCACCGGCGCGGTGGGCGATCCGACGAACGGCCGCAGCACCCACGCCAGTTGAATGGCGACAAACGCATAGAGCACCAGCCAGCCGCGCAGCATGAGGAGATGCCGCGGGTTGCGCGCGATCAGCGGCCGATAGCGCGCCCGCAGAATCCACTGCGCAGCGATGCTCGCTACGCCGAACATGAAACCGTTGAAGAGGAGGGCCTGATCGTAGTTGCTCGATGATGCATACCAGAGGGCGGTCATCGGCGCCAGCGATGCGAGGATCACCGTCAGGCCCGCCTGCGTGGCCACCAGCGCCGCCAGCGCCTCGCGGAAATCCTCGCGCAGCCCGAGCAGCGTGTTGATGACGAAGAAGCTCGGCACGCTGATGGCGAAGGTGATCAGCAGCAGCATGGGGACCTTGACGGCTGAATACACGATCTGAAGCAGCCGCTCACCCTCAAGCCCGCCGAAGGTTCCCATCACCGCGCCATAGGTGGAGCCGAAGGCAATCAGCACGAAGAGCAGCGTGCGCGGCCGCTGTGCAACGGCCGCACGCCGTGCTCTCTCGCCGTGCAACAGATCATCTGCGTTCAGGAGGAGTGTCTTCACGAGATGAAGCTCATCCGATCGATGACACCAGCCGCCCGATAGCGCGCATGACATCAATGAAGAAATTGCTGTCGCGCTGCCGGAACCATTGGAAGGGGAGGTCCGGGTCGCCGATGAAGGGGCGCAAGACCCACGACATCTGCGCCCCGACGACCGCGAACACCACCATCCAGATCTGGAACACAATGCTGGCGGGCCGGGGTCGGCGCGCCACCGCCGACGGAACATCAGAACCAGGAGGTTCCATCGGCTGCATCGAGTTGTGCGCATCGAATGCCTGGGCCGTGATCAGGTTGTTCAAAAGGCGCTGGAGATACGCCAGCGCGAACAGGCCCGCGACCAGCCCCATGAGCACGTTCAGCAGTTTCATGAAGGTGTAGCTCTCTGTGCTGAGGGCGAAGAAGACCACGATCGGCCCCAGCGACGCCAGCACCGCCGAGAGCACCGCCATCACCGCAAGCAGCAGCCGCACGATGGTGGAGAACTTCAATCCTGATCCAGCCAGCGCGCTGAACACATACAGCGAAGGCAGCGTGACCACCAGCGTCAGAACCAGCAGGAGAGGCAGCTTCACGGCGCTGGCGAGCACCTGCTCCACCGGCCCGCCTCCCGGACGCAGCGGCGCGAAGGAGCCAGCGCACGCGCCATAGAACATCGCCAGGAGAATCACGACCAGCGCCGTGCCCGCGATCGGCACGTCGTATCGTCCGGTTCGCAACGATGCCGCATCAGTCCCCTCGCCCCGGAGGATTCGATCAAGGTGGCGAAACCATTGAATCATTGCTCGATCCTCTCGTTGAAAGGAGGCCGGCGCCGTGAACCACGATCCCGGCACGACATAATGTACAGCGACTGCGCGGACACGGGGTCAGCGCTTCGCGAACCTGAGGGAAGGGTGATCTGATGAATTGGTGGTTCGTTGTCGCGTGTCCGTGAGCGAGTTCGACGAACTACGAACTACGAACTACGAACAATGCCTTCACAGTGCTCTCCGTGGCCCTCCGTGGTGAATCTCTCTTCAATCCCGCAGCGTCGGCAGCTTGCCGATGGTCAGCGTGATGCGCTCGCCGGCGAGGTGCACGCCCGCCTTGTCGCCAGTTGCGGCTGCCTCCTCGGGACTGACGAATCGATAGCCGCCCTCCGCCGCGATCTTCCCGGATTCATTCAGAAACCACAGCCGCCGCGATGATGTGCCCGCGGTAGCGCCCGGCGCTGCGGGAATGGCGGGGACATCCGGCAGCCGCCACAAGCGCTTCGTCTTGCTTTCGTACATGAACGCGCTGGTGCAGGGCGATCGATTCGACCCGCTGTACGTTTCGCCGCCCACGATGATTGCGTTATCGCCGGCGCGGAATGCACCGGCGCCCGCCACGCCGCCCTCCACCGGCAGCGCGGGGCCGGGCATCAGATCGTGCGTCGAGCCATGGATGTACCACGTGTCGCGAACACTGATGTTCTCGCGGTTCAATCCGCAGACGATCCAGATGCGGCCATCGGGAATCATGATCGCAGCACATTGCCACAGGGGCTCCGGCAGGGTTGCGACGATTGCTGTGGTGATGGAGTCGAGGAGCGTCTGATCGATGGGTGGCGGGCCGGGCTTCCCCTCCCTTTCAGGGAGGGGCGAGGGGTGGGTCTCGTGCTCTTGGCTCTCGGGGCGCCGCGCGCCCCCCCCACACCCCCCCCCCCAGGGGGGGGGGGGGTGGTCATAGCTAGGTTAGAGCGGCGCGCGGGGGCAAAAACTCAGAAAAAATAG